>Ga0214180_1000339_pt1 | contig 17303 bp, 17 predicted proteins | sample TroBogEpilimnion_22_FD_153018 | JGI IMG/M metagenome (GOLD analysis project Ga0214180, IMG submission 153018) | Freshwater microbial communities from Trout Bog Lake, WI - 16OCT2007 epilimnion | ecosystem: Environmental > Aquatic > Freshwater > Lake > Epilimnion/Euphotic zone | place: Trout Bog... | reverse complement strand
AGGACCGGTTTCGGCGCTTCCGGTTGGGCTGTCTGTTCGGTTTGCTCGGTCATGTCGATCGCCTTATTTCGTGCCGCCGCCGGGTTTCCATTGGCCGGATTTCTTCAGCGCGTCGGCCACCTCCTTGGGCATATAGGTTTCGTCGTGCTTAGCCAGCACCTCCGAGGCCTTGAAGGTGCCATCCGGATTCAACGTGCCCAACGTCACAACGCCCTGCCCTTCGCGGAACAGATCGGGGAGGATGCCGGCATAGGTGACGGCGACGGATTTGGCGCCGTCGGTGATGCGGAAACTGGCGCCGGCCTGGGTGCGCTGGACGCTGCCTTGCTCCACCAGGCCACCGAGCCGGACCATGCGGCCGGGAGCGGCTTTGGCGGCAAGGTCGGAGGGGGAGACGAAGAACACCAGATTGTCGGAAAACGCCGACAACACCAGCGCGGTCGCGGACCCGAGGCCGATGGCACAGGCGAGCAGCACATAAAGGCGGCGGCGTTTACGCGTCATGGCGCGCGCCCTTCCCCGTCATCGTCAGGCGTTATGTATTCGTCATCCGCGGACGTTCTGAATTCGTCATCCTCGGGCTTGACCCGAGGATCGCCAACGGCACTGAACCGCGAACGCGTGCCGCTTGGGGTCCTCGGGTCAAGCCCGAGGATGACGGGAAGAAGTTTATCCGCCATCGCGCGCCGCCCTTGGGTCGATCACGGCCAGTTTGCGCTTCGCCGCGCCCATGCGGGCGAAGGCGGCGACGGCGTAGGCGACGGGAACCAGGATCCCAAGCGCGTAGGCAACGGCGATAAACGGCAGATGGGTCACGCCCCGCCCTCCGACGCCGCGCGGGCCATCAGCAGGGCGCGGATGCGCCGCTCCATCACCGCGGCACGAGTGCGGGCGATGACGATCGCGGCGAATACCAGGGTGTAGCCGATGGCGGACACCAGCAGCGGCCACAGCATCGCGGGCGCCATGGCGGGCGCGCCGGTCAGGGTGATGGAGGCCGGTTGGTGCAGGGTATTCCACCACTCGACGCTGAATTTGATGATCGGCAGGTTCACCACGCCCACCAGCGCCAGGATCGCCCCGGCCCTGTAGCCTCTTGTCGGGTCGTCGAACGCTCGGACCAAGGCGATATGGCCGATGTAGAGGAAGAACAGCACCAGGACCGATGTCAGGCGCGCATCCCACACCCACCACGCGCCCCACATGGGCTTGCCCCAAAGACTGCCGGTAGCAAGGCACAAGGCGGTGAAACCGGCGCCGACCGGGCTGATCTCAGCGGCGGCGAGGTCCGCGAGGGGGTGGCGCCAGATCAGCGACATAACCGAACAGACGGCCAGCCCGGTGTAGCCGGCGGAGGCAAGCCACGCCGAGGGGACGTGCACATACATGATCCGCACCGCGTCGCCCTGCTGGTAGTCGGCGGGGGAGACGAACAGACCCCAGCCGAGTCCCGCCGCCATCGTCACCAGCGCGGCAACCGACAGATACGGCAGAATCGCGCCCGACAGGCGCAGAAACTGGCCGGGATTGGCGAAGCGGTGCAGGGACCGGGGGGCGGAGGACGACACGGGGGGAGGTTAGCCGATGCCGGGGCGGGTTTGAAGCGGTGGGGTCAGGTCGCTCGGGCGACGCGGTTACGGGCGGCTGCGAACGCCAATGCCCCTGTTCGCCGAGCAACCTTCTTCGTGTCTTCGTGCCTTTCAGTCGAGGCCGGCGGTGGTGGCGGCACCGCATTTAACTGAAAGGCACGAAGACACGAAGGTCCGCGGGGGTCTGGTCGACAGCGCCATACACGATCGATTTGGTATCGGCCTCAGGGGCCGGAAGCATGACGCTGCTCGGCGCGATAGGCCGAAATTTCAGCGTTGATTTCGTCGTTGGTCATCGGTTCGAGGGGATCGGCTACAAGTCCCGCCCAGATGGTCCGGAGATCGGCAATCCGAGCGGTACGAAGACGGGCGCGCAAGGTGGCTTCGATGACGTCAGGTGCCAGGAGCCCACTGTCGGCGAGGTCTTTGGCCAGATCGTCCGATAGCGATATCTGCAGGGTCGCCATGGTTCGATATTCCGCGAGGGTATACATTGATTATGACAGATTCCAGTTGCCGACGCCACATCCGTAGACCGTCGGCGCAGGCCAATCGCGTGAGCATTTTCGACCCGTTGCCAGCGCTGGCGGCTGTGTCAGTCCGGCATTTCGTAGTCAGATGAAGAGCGTCGATGTCGCTGCTCTTAGGCGACGCCCAGCGATGACCGCTCCAAACAGGGCGGCATTTCGGAGGATCGTCGCCAAGCCCCTTCCATCCCAACCATTGAACCCCCGCCCCAATCCCCTAAGATACCCCCAACACATCCCCAACCCGGAAACCCCATGCCGCAATACTGGCTCGTCAAATCCGAACCCGACGCGTTCTCCTGGGATCAGCAGGTGGCGAACGGCGTCGAGCCGTGGACCGGCGTGCGCAATCACATGGCCAAGAACAACATGAAGGCCATGAAGCAGGGCGACCGAGCGTTCTTCTACCACTCGAATGTCGGCAAGGAGATCGTCGGGATCGTGGAGGTGGCGAAAGAAGCTTACCCCGACCCAACCGCGGAAAAAGGCGACTGGGTCTGCGTCGATATGCGCGCGGTCGGGCCGGTGCCCAAACCCGTGACCTTGGCGACCATCAAAGCCGATCCCGAACTGGCTGGGATCGCGCTGATCCGCCAGTCCCGGCTCTCGGTCATGGCGATTTCACCCGAACATTGGGACCGGCTGTGCCGGATGGGCGAATGCAATCTCTGATCGAAGACGACATCCGCACGCTCTGCCGGGTCGAGGATATCGAGGACAACAACGCCAAAGGCTTTCCCCCGGCACCCGGCGGGTTCAACGGGTTACTGGCCGTGCGGCGCGGCGACATGGTGCGCGTCTATCTGAACAACTGCCCGCATATCGGCACGCCGCTGGACTGGATGCCGGACAAGTTCATGACCGTGGACAAGAAATACCTGATCTGCGCCGTGCATGGCGCGGAGTTCGAGGTCAGCGACGGCAAATGCCTGCGCGGCCCCTGCCAGGGCGAGTATCTGGAAGCCGTGCCGTTCGAAATCCGCGACGGCGCAATCTGCGTCGCGGCCAATGCCGGCTTGTAAGTTTTAACGATCGGGAGACAGATCGATGTCCGACACCCAGCTTTTCCCCGTCCGCGCCGACATCGCGGCGCACGCCCATGTCAGCGAGGCCCGCTATCAGGCGATGTCCGAACAAGCGGCACGCGACCCCGACGGGTTCTGGGCCGAACAGGCGAAGCGCATCGCGTGGATGAAGGCGCCGACGAAGATCAAGAACACCAGCTTCGCGGGCGATGTGTCGATCAAGTGGTTCGAGGACGGGACGCTGAACGCCTCGGCCAACTGCCTGGACCGGCATTTGGCGACGCGCGGCGATCAGATCGCGATCATCTGGGAAAGCGACGATCCCAACGTTTCCAAGAACGTCACCTACCGCGAACTGCACGAACAGGTGTGCCGTCTGGCCAATGCCATGACCGGCCTGGGCGTGAAGAAGGGCGATGTCGTCACGATCTATCTGCCGATGGTGGTGGAGGCCGCCGTGGCGATGCTGGCCTGCGCACGCATCGGGGCGATCCATTCGGTGGTGTTCGGCGGGTTCTCCCCCGACAGTCTGGCGAACCGCATCCAGGATTGCGGATCGGTCATGCTGATAACGGCCGATGAGGGACGGCGTGGCGGGCGGCGCGTGCCGTTGAAGGCGAATGCCGACGCGGCTTTGGACACCAGCCCGAGCGTGACGAATGTCATCGTGGTCCGCGTAACCGGCGGGGACGTGACGATGAAGCCGGGCCGGGACCACGATTACGCGGCCTTGTGCGCCGCGGCGTCGCCGGTTTGCCCGCCGGTGGAACTCAGCGCGGAAGACCCGCTGTTCATTCTGTATACATCGGGCAGCACCGGCAAACCCAAGGGCGTGCTGCACACGACCGGCGGCTACATGGTCTGGACCAGCTACACGCATGAAATCGTGTTCGATTACCACCAGGGCGACGTCTACTGGTGCACCGCCGACGTGGGCTGGGTGACCGGGCACAGCTATATTCTGTACGGGCCGCTGGCCAACGGCGCCACCACGCTGATGTTCGAGGGGATTCCCAACTATCCCGATTCCTCGCGCTTCTGGCAGGTGGTGGACAAACACAAGGTCAATATTTTCTATACAGCGCCGACCGCCATCCGCGCGCTGATGCGCGACGGCGAAGGGCCGGTGAAGAAGACCTCGCGTGCCTCGCTGCGGCTGTTGGGCAGCGTGGGCGAGCCGATCAACCCCGAGGCGTGGCTCTGGTATCACCGCGTGGTGGGCGAGCATCGCTGCCCGATCGTCGATACGTGGTGGCAGACGGAAACCGGCGGCATTCTCATCAGCCCGCTGCCGGGTGCGACGCCGCTGAAGCCGGGATCGGCAACCAAGCCGCTGCCGGGCGTGCGGCCGATGCTCGTCGATGGCGAAGGGCATGAGCTGCATGGCGCGACCGAGGGCAATCTGTGCATTTCGGACTCCTGGCCGGGCCAGATGCGCACCGTGTTCGGCGATCATGAGCGGTTCGTGCAGACCTATTTCTCCACCTTCCCCGGCCTTTACTTCACCGGCGACGGCGCTCGGCGGGACGAGGACGGGTACTACTGGATCACCGGCCGCGTGGACGACGTGATCAACGTGTCCGGCCACCGCATGGGCACGGCGGAAGTGGAAAGCGCGCTGGTGGCGCATCCCAAGGTGGCCGAGGCCGCCGTTGTCGGCTTCCCGCACGACATCAAGGGCCAGGGTATCTATGCGTACGTCACCCTGAACCTGGGCGAGGAACCCACCGAGGATCTGCGACGCGAATTGGTGGCTTGGGTGCGGAAGGAGATCGGTCCCATCGCCTCCCCCGACGCGATCCAATGGGCGCCCGGCCTGCCGAAGACCCGCAGCGGCAAGATCATGCGGCGTATTCTCCGTAAGATAGCGGCGAACGAGACGGACAGCCTGGGCGATACTTCCACCCTCGCCGATCCGGCGGTGGTGACGGAGCTGGTGGAGAACCGCGTGGGGTGACAGCGTCCGCCTCCCCCGTCATGGTCGGGCCTGACGTCCCCGGACTTGATCCGGGGACCATCTCAGGCCAAGAGGCCGAACACGCCCTGCTGATTGTTGCCCATGGTTCGGCGCGGTACCCCGAGGCCGCCGGAACAGTTCTGATGCATGCGGACGCGATCCGCATGTCCGGCCGGTTCGCGGCGGTGGCGGTGGGGCTGCTGAATGGCGCCCCATCCGTCGCGGACGCGTTGGCGTCCTTGGGGCCGCGCCCCATTGATGTCGTGCCGTTCTTCATGGAGGATGGCTATTTCACCCGCGTCGCGGTCCCCAAAGCGCTCGGCAGTGCGGAAATGCGGCTGTATCCGGCGGTCGGCACGCATCCGGGCATGGCGAAACTGATCCTGGGGCGCACGGTGCGGGCCGGTTTAGCGCCGGACACTCTGTCGCTGGTTCTGGTCGGGCACGGTTCGGCCCGCTCACCCGGACGGCGGATGGCTTTGCACGATCACGCGGCACGGCTGCGAGCGCGGTTCGCCGCGGTGCATGTCGCGTTCCTGGAAGAGCAGCCTTCGGTTAAGGAAGTCCTGTCCACCATTGACGGTCCCGCCGCCGTGCTGGGGGTTTTCGCCGGCGAGGGGATGCATGTCCGGGTCGATCTACCGGCGCTACTCGCCGCCGCGCCGGGGGCAATCGATCTGGGGTCCTTGGGAGACGAGGTAGGCTTGGCAGCACTGATCGCCGATTTGGTGCTCGGCGGATCGCCCCCGGGACGAACCCAGGAGCGACCGTAACAAGGATACGCTGAATTTTACCCGTTGTAATTCAGCTTCAACCCCGGCGTCGCCCACTGCATGACACCGATGCGGCCGGTATCCGACAGCGTAATATACGCCGTCCGCATATCCGCCCCGCCGAAGCAGATGTTCGTCGGATACGCATCCGGCATCTTCACCGCCCGCACGATATCGCCGGCCGGGGAGAATTCGGTGATGTAGCCGGTGCTGAGCGTCGCCACCGCCACGTTCCCGTTCGCCAACGTCGCGATGCTGTCGAAGCGGGAGTTGCTGCCCGTGCCGCCGATTGGGCGGCCGCTATGCGCGGCGAACGGCGCCGGCTTTTTCAACTGTCCCGGACCTTCCACGTCGAACGCATACAGGCGCGCGCTTTCCGTGTCGGCGACGTACAGAATCTTACCATCCGGGGACAGGCTGCAACCATTCGGGCTCAGGAACGGGAACGCCAGCCGGGTGATCTTCGAGCCGTCCGGCAGCGCGTAATAGATGCCGCCGTGGTCCCGCTGGCGTGCGTAGCGCTTGCCCAGATCGGTGAAATAGAACCCGCCCGACGTGTCGAACACCAGATCGTTCGGAGCCGACAGCAGGTGGCCGTCGCATTCCTTGTAAAGCAGCGTCGCCTCACCGGTCTTCGGGTCAAGGCGCTGGATCGAGCCAAATTTGTAGTCGGGGTGCGGCGCGATACCCATCGAGTGCCCCTCGACATACAGGCTGCCCCCGTTGTTGCAGAGGTAAAGCGCCCCGTCCGGCCCATACGCCAAGCCGTTCGGCCCGCCGCCGCACTTGGAGAACACGCTGACCTTGCCGTCCTGTGTGATGCGGGAGCACTGGTTATTACGGATTTCCGTCACGATGATGGAACCATCCGGACACACCACCGGCCCTTCCGGAAAGCCCAGACCTGTCGCCAGGATTTTGACGTCGTCGCTCATGGTTGTTTCCCCTTCTTCCTAGTCGCACGCGTCATAGTCGGGCCTGACCCGACCATCTCAGGCCCATTGGATAGAGTTGGTCGGGTCAGGCCCAACCATGACGCGGTTTCAGATGGTATTCTTGCCGCCATACCGGCGGACGCGCAAATCGGCCTGTTCCTTGTGGCCGGCGAAGTTCTCGATGGCACAAAGCCGCGAGCAGTATTCGCCGATCATCGCCGTCGCTTCCGGCGTCACCTGCTGATACGTCACGGTCTTCAGGAATTTCCCGACCCACAGCCCGCCAGTATACCGAGCAGCCCGCTTGGTCGGGAGCGTGTGGTTGGTGCCGATGACCTTGTCGCCGTACGCGACGTTGGTTTCCTTGCCCAGGAACAGCGCACCATAATTGGTCATCCGGTCCAGGAACCAGCGAGGATCGCGGGTCAGGACCTGCACGTGTTCGGACGCGATGCGGTCGGCTTCGGACAGCAGTTCTTCGTCCGTGTCGCACAGGATCACTTGGCCATGGTCGCGCCACGCGGCACCGGCGATTTCGGCGGTCGCCAGCACGCCCAGTTGCCGGTCGATCTCTGCCTGGATTTCACCCGCGATCTTCGCCGACGTCGTCAGCAGAATCGCCGGGGAGGTCGGGCCGTGTTCGGCCTGCCCGAGCAGATCGGTCGCGCACATTTCGGCGTCGGCGGTATCGTCGGCGATGATCAGCGTTTCCGTCGGACCGGCCAGCAGATCGATGCCGACTCGGCCGAACAGTTGGCGCTTGGCCTCGGCGACGAAGGCGTTGCCGGGGCCGACCAGCATGTCCACCTGCCCGATGGTCTGCGTCCCGAGTCCCATCGCGGCCACGGCTTGAATACCGCCGAGCAGATAGATTTCGTCGGCGCCGGCCAGCGACATGGCGGCGACGGTCGCAGCGGGCGGAATACCGTTTAGCGGCGGGGTGCAGGCGGCGACTCGCGGCACGCCGGCAACCTTGGCCGTCAGCACCGACATGTGAGCCGAAGCCACCATTGGGTAGCGCCCGCCCGGGACGTAGCAACCGACACTGGAAACCGGGATGTTCTTGTGGCCGAGGCGGATGCCGGGCAGCGTCTCGATCTCGATATCGCGCAGGGCGCCTTTCTGCGCCTCCGCGAACCGGCGGATCTGTGCCTGGGCAAATTTGATGTCCTCGATCACCTGCGACGGCAGGCCGTTCATCAAGGACTCGATCTCGTCCGGCCGCAGGCGGAAGCTCGGCGGGTCCCATTTGTCGAACTTCACCGACAATTCGCGCACCGCGGTGTCGCCGCGTTCGGCGATGTCTTCCAAAATGGCTTCCACGGATTGGCGGACCTGACGGTCGGCCTCTTTCTTCTCCGCTTCCGTCGCGCCCTGCTTCAATACCCGGATCATCGCTTACTCCGCCGTCCAACCGCCATCGACAACCAGCGCGGTCCCCGTGACCAGCGCCGCCGCGTCGGAGGCCAAATACACGACCGCCCCCATCAAGTCTTCCACCGTCCCGAGACGCCCGAGCTTGATTCGGCGCAGCGTGTCGGCTCGGAAGGCTTTGTCCTCGAAGAACGGGCGGGTCAACGGGGTGTCGATGAAGGTCGGGCCGATCGTGTTCACGCGAATGCCATGGGCCGCGAGGTCGATGGCCATGGCCTTGGTTAGCCCCTCGATCCCATGCTTGGTCATGCAATAGACGGTGCGTCGCGCCCCGCCGACGTGGCCCATTTGGGACGACATGTGGATGATCGAGCCCTGCGTGCCGGTCGCGACCATCCGCTGGGCCACGGCCTGCGCCACGAAATAGGCGGCGCGTTGGTTGAGCAGCGTGATCGAGTCGTAATCGTCCTCGGTCACCTCCAGGAAGGACCGCGGCCGGTTGGTGCCGGCATTGTTGACCAGGACATGAAACGGCGCCTGCGCCCCAATCGCCGCCCGCACCGCTGGCAGATCGGTCACGTCCAGCACCAACGACTCCGCGCTGCCACCCTCGGCTCGGATTTCCGCTGCCGCTTCGTCGATCTCGGCCGAGGTTCGCGCGACCAGCACGACATGGGCGCCGGATTGCGCCAAGCCCGCGGCGGCGGCCAACCCGATGCCGCGGCCAGCGCCGGTGACCAGCGCGCGTTTCCCGTCCAGACGGAGGGACGGCAGTTTGGGCAATGTCATCGCATTTACTCATAGATGGGCAGGCGCGCGAGGAACGCTTCCGGGTCCCCGACATCCCGCACGTTGACCGACTTCAGCAGCTTCTCGCTTCGCCGCGGCGGCCCCAAAAGCTACAGCGACACTCGGTTGGTTATAGGTGCCCCGCATCTCATTTTCCAAGCCCCGCATCACCGGCAGGAGGATTCCGCCGCCGCCAGAATGTCACGAAAATTAGATTTATGTGCCATTGTGCTGTAACGCGATTTTGGGTTCACCCGCCGAGGGACCCAATCGCCAAGCCTTTCGGACCGATCCGGCGAAATAACGGCGGAAAACAGCGTGGATCGAGCGCATCCCGACGCGGAAGGACGCCTCCAAACGCCATATAACCGGACCAAGCATATGCCTATTATGGGTTGGCGGCTCTCCGTGCTAACGTCCGCCGATATGCAGTCAGGCACCCATGCGGGGCCATTTCCAAGGGTCGGGTATGCCATCGGACAAATTGACGATTTCCGCTGTGATCCCCCTGTACAATGGGGCACCGTATATCCAGCAATCCATCGACAGCGTCTTAAGCCAAACTCTGCCGCCGGACGAGTTGATCGTCGTCGACGACGGCTCCACCGACGACGGTCCCGCGATCGTCGAGCGGCTCGCGGAAACTCGGCCCATTATCCTGTTGCGCAAGGCGAATGGGGGCCAGTCCTCCGCCCGAAACTTCGGTATCGCGCATGCCAAAGGGCAACTGATCGCACTACTGGATCAGGACGACATCTGGTACCCTAACCATCTTGCCGAACTCGTCAAACCCTTCCGCCGCCCACGCTACCCGGAACTCGGCTGGGTTTACAGCAACCTTGATGAGATGGACGAGTCCGGCAAGATGGTCGGGCGCGATTGCTTGAATCGGGCCGCCAATGTCATCCATCCGAAACGCGATCTCACGCATTGTCTGATGGCGGACATGTTCATCTTGCCGTCTGCCAGTCTAATCAGCAAAGCGGCCTTCAATGCTGTGGGCGGTTTCGATGAGCAGTTGGTCGGATTCGAAGACGACGACATGTTCCTTCGGCTGTTCCGAGCCGGCTACGACAATGTCTTTCTGAAGAAGTCGCTGACGAAATGGCGAATTTTCGGCGGTAGTTCTTCATTTTCCCGCCGCATGGCGATCAGCCGGATGATCTATGTACGGAAGCTTCTGGCGGAATACCCCAACGACACCCATCGCGGCATGAATTACGCGCGCGACCTGATCGTCCCTCGGTTCTTCCCTTGGCTTGTGCGGGAATACAACATGGCGTTGGCAGCCGGCGATTCAGTGGCGATCCACAAGGCGCTGGACGACATGCGGTTCCTGTTGCCGCTGCACCGCCCCCGCATTCGGCTGATGATGAAGCTGCTCATGCCCATCCTCGCCACGCCAGCGCTCGCTCGAACTCTGGCGCCTCTGGTCGCCATGGCCCGCCCGGCGTTGAGACGTATGATGCGGTAGCGTTCGCTGCCTGGCACAAACAGAAAACCCGCGGGACCAGGGGACCCGCGGGCGTTTTCGTATCCGAAGGATGTCGGACGGCAGGGCCCGGTTAAGCGTAAAGGATCTTACCGTTCAGCTGCGTGACCGATGTCAGGTTGGTGAAGGTGATCGTGGTCTTGTCCGACAGGGTCAGCGTAACCCCTGCCCCCGACCCATTGACGCCCGGGTCAGTTGCGTTCGCCTGCAGGTACGATGCCGATTTCGTGCTGTCGTAGCCAAGGACATAGACCGCGTCGCTGGAGGTGAAGTTATTGACAGTGATGTGCGCACCGCCCACCGACCCCGCGACACTGGTTATTTTGTCGAAGGCCAAGAAGATGTCGTGCCCGCTACCGCCGGTCATCGTGGTGTTGCCCGCACCGGCAATCAACACGTCGTTGCCCGAGCCAGCGATGAACAAATCGGAACTGCTGACGTTGGACGAGCCCCAGAAGCTGTTGCTGTCCGTCGACCCGGCAGCGCTGAGGGTTTCGTTGCCGCCGTAGGCCTGGAGGCGTGCGCTGCCGCCTGCGTTGCCGATGTAATCGAGGTTCACCCCAGCGTTACCGAACACCGTGACGGTACCGGTGCCACCCGTGAGTGTCGCGTTGTCGTTGCCGCCCGAGTTGAACGCCAGACTGCCGCTGCCGACCGTCACCACATCCGTGCCGCTCGCCCCGCCAACGATCGTCTGCGCATTGAACCCGACACCGACGAACGTCAATTTGGTGCCAGTCCCTCCGAAAACCAGATCGGCGCCACTCGCCCGCACCGTCGTAGGACTGCTGCTGCTGGAGTAAACCGTGTCCGCGGAGCCGCCGATCGACAGGTTGAGGGTACCGGTGCCACCGAGCACCTTATTGCCCGAACCCTGGATCGTGGCATTGGTAACCGCCTCGGCGCGCGTAGCGATGAACGAGTTACTGTCGAAATCGACCACGTTCATGGTCCCGGCGACGCCGGACGGGACGCTGGTGCCGAACAGGCTGGAGCCGCCGCCGCTGAGCGTGATATTCGACGTACCGGTGCCGGCCAGGACGGACGCACCTGCGCCGCCCACCGACAGGTTCATCGTACCGCTGCTGCCGAAGACGACCGCGCTCGAGCCCCCAATCGTGACGTTGGAGGTGGTTTCGGCGGCAAGGCTCGCCAGGACGGATGCGCCCGATACGAACAGATTGAGGGAGCCCCCCGTTGTCGCGGCGTTGCCGAACACAGCGTCACCGGCGCCGCTAACCGACACGGTCGCCGCACCGGAGCCAAGAGCGACGGAATCCGAACCGCCGGATACGAGCGCGTTGAGCGACCCGGTCCCACCGACGATTTGATCGTTGGTCCCGGAAATCGTCGCCTGCGTTTGGGCCGCCTGCGTGTAGGTCTTGTTGCCGCTGCCGCCCAACGTCACGACCAAACTGTCGGCGCCGCTATTGCTGCCGGTAATGGTGGCGTTGGTGCCCAGCGCGTTCACCGAGGCATTGCCGCTGCCCTGCCGAATGGTGTCGCCCGTGCCGGCGGAGATGATATAGTTCCCGACAGTACTCGTGCCCGCGGATACAGACACGAAGTTCGCGCCCGCGCCGGCGGCGATCGTGCCGCTACCAGCCGCGAGAATGGTGTCGTTACCGGTTGCCGTGGAAATCAGGTACGAACCGGTGGCACTGACATAGTTGTTGCCGCCGGTCGCCGCGACCGTGCTGGTGCCGCTGACATAGAAGGAACCACCCTGATCGCCCGAAAGAACCTGCGTGTTGGATGCCACGACGGTGTCGGGGCTGCTCGTGACATTGACGACGTAATTCCAGCCTGTGCCTTCGGTGTGTGTCGTGACGCCGCCGGCCCCGACAATGCCCAGCTCGGTGGTGTTCTTGGTGATCGGCGCCGTCGGCACCGAGGAGCCGCCAGTGACGGTGCTAACCGTAAGCGTCGACCCCGACCTCGCACCATTGAGGATGTTCGCCATCTGCTGGGCGAGCTTGAGATAGTCGCCCGTCCCGGTCGAGACGATGATGTTGCCCCCGGCGGTGCCCGGCACTGTAATACCGGTCACCATAACGATGCCCACTCCGCCTTCGAGGTCTCAGCCAACTCACCCGCGCGATGAACCCGCGCCAGCGAATTATGGCCCCAATTCAGTCATTTGCAACCACATTCTACGGCACACATTGGTACCGTATCGCGCGATCCGATCCTTCGACAACCTCAGACACCCTAGCGTCCGCCGGCTCCAAACGCTTCAAAACATTTCGTGAGGGGGGCTGTCAATGGATCGTTTCCGTTCAGCCCGACCGAAACCGGCACACCGTGCCTCGGAATCCCCTGATTTCCGCCGTTTTGGCGGCCAACCCATGCAATTGTCGTTTTTGTGCGTCGCGGCGGAAAGCACGTTGCCCAACCCTGGAAACGAATCCGACCCCAGGACTCCGAACACGCCGCGCTACGACCGGCCGTACCGAAGCGCCCCAGCACATTTATCGAAAAAATCGATGCCACCGGTAGTTTTCTAGACACTCCATAACGCTACCACCTCTCGGTCGCCTGTCCAACGCGCCTGTGGAAAGGGTTGCGCACCAATCGAAGCCACAACAGGCAGTTCAATAAGATACCACCATAAGTTGTTATTCGGTGCGGTAGGCGCTTCTGCAAGTCGTGCATCCACGCCTCGCGCCGTCCATCACAATATCGTTACCTCAACACCAAGCCCGCGCTGTCGGACAATTTATGACAGTTTTCCAACACTGTCCGGCGCCGGAACCCGCGCGATGCGGCTCGGGTCGATTCGCACCCATACCGTCTGTCCCGCCTCGTAAACAGTGGTGGGAACGGTCGTGACGCGCAGCTTGGCATCGCTGCCCTCCGGCCGCACGACATATTCCCAGTACTCGCCCAGATAGGCCCGTTCCGCGATGCACCCCGCCACCCACCAGCCGTCTCGATCCGACCGGTCGGGCGCGATCTCGATCGTCTGTGGCCGGACAGAAAAGCTGATCGCCCCGCTTACCCCGGCGGAGTCAGGGGCGCTGGCCGCCGGAACGGCAAAGCCAGGGAACACGATCTGGCCGCCATCGATCCGGCCATCCAAAAAATTGGTGCGTCCGATGAAACCCGCGACAAACCGCGTCCGCGGCCGGTTGTAGAGCGACACCGGATCGTCCACCTGATCGATCCGCCCATGGTTCATCACCACGATCCGGTCCGACGTCACCATCGCCTCGCTCTGATCGTGCGTCACATAGACCGTGGTGATCTTGAAGGCATCGTGCAGCCGACGGATTTCGCTGCGCATTTCCTCCCGCAGATTCGCATCCAGGTTCGACAACGGCTCATCCAGCAGCAGCACTTCCGGCTCGATCACGATGGCGCGCGCCAGCGCCACGCGCTGCTGCTGCCCACCGGAAAGCTCCGCCGGATAGCGGTCCTTGAGGTGCCGCAACTGCACGGTGTCCAGAATGCGGTTGACGCGTTCGGTCACCTCGGCGTTGCCCAGTTTGCGCAGTTTCAGGCCGAAGGCGACGTTTTCGCCCACGGTCATGTTCGGCCAGATGGCGTAGCTTTGGAAAATCATCGACATACCGCGCTTTTCCGGCGGCACGACGTTCCCCGGCGACGACATCTCCGCCCCGTTCATCGCGATGGTTCCGGCGGTCGGTTTCATGAACCCGGCGATCATGCGCAGCGTCGTCGTCTTGCCGCAGCCCGACGGGCCCAACAGCGACACGAACTCCCCCGAACGCAGCGACAGATCGACATCGACCACCGCGGGGACGGAACCGAAGCTCTTGCCCAAGCCGGAGAGCGAAAGTTTGGCGTGATCGGACATGTTATGGACGCTCCCGGCGTAGCATGAAGTCGCGCCCCAGCAGGGCGGAGGCGAGGCCGACGATCACCAGCGTCGCGGCCAGCAGAAGGAAACCCAAGGCGGCGAGGTGTTCGAAATTGCCCTCCTCGCTCATGTCCATCAGCATCACGGACATGGTGCGGGTTTTCGGGCCGTACAGAAACAGGGCGCTGGACAGTTCTCGCGTCGCCGGGATGAACACCAGCAGCCAAGCGCCGATCAGATTGCGCTTCATCAGCGGCGCCATGACCTTGCGGATCGCCACCAGCCGGCCGCCGCCGAGAATGCGCACCGCTTCCTCCATTTCCGGATTGATGGAACGGATGGCGGCGTCGGCATTAACGTAGCCGATCGGCAGGAAGCGGGTGGCGAAGGCCAGAATCAGGATCGCGGCGGTGCCATAGAGTGTGAAGGGTGGCGGGGCGTAAGCGGCATAGAACGCGATCGCCAGCACGATCCCCGGCACGACGAACGGCGCCATCGCCAGGAAGCTCAAGATTCCCGCGAAGGGCAGCAACCGGCGGCTAACGATGTAGGCGATCGACAGGCCGAGTGTAATCGCGATGCAGGCGGCAGCGGCGGCATATGTAAAACTGTTGACCACTGACTGGCCCGCGGTCTCGTGCTGGAACAGCAAATAGTAAAAATTGTGGAACGTCAGATTGTCCCAGGCGAACCCCCTGCCCCAGGCCTTCGCGAGCGCGGCCTGCGAAAGCACGATGTAGGGCAGCAGCACCGACAGCGACAGCACGAACAGCGAATACCCCAGCATGACATAGCGCCAGGGACCGAGTTCCATGATTCGCCGCTCCCCGCCTTTACCGGTCAGCGCCACGAAGCCGCGGCGGTGCACCAGCCAGCGTTGCAGTCCGAACAGCACCACGGTGATCAGCAGCAGCGGCACGGCGTACGCCGCCGCGACCTCCGCTCGGATCGGCTGGCTGAAAAATTGTAACAATTGTGTCGTAACAACGTTGAACCGCGCGGGAATGGCGATCAGCGCGGGGGAGCCGAATAGCGCGATAGCTTCCAGAAAGGTGATGATGGCACCGCCCACGATAGCCGGCAGCACCATCGGCAGCGTCACCTTGAACGTCGTCCGCATAACGCCTGCGCCCAGAATGTTCGCCGCGTCCTCCATCTCCGACGACACCAGATCCAAGGCAGCGGAGGTGAAGATGAAGATATACGGGAAGGAATACACGGCGATGTTGAACGCCAGACCTTCGAACGAATAGATGTTGAACAGTCCCTCCGGCGCGCCGGTAATACCCATGTATATCCGGTTGAGCCAACCAGAGTTCGGCCCCGCCAACAGAATCCAACCGATGGCGCCGAGATAGGGCGGCGTGATAAACGCGCCAAGCACCAGCATGCGAATCAGGTTTTTGCACGGCATATCGGTGCGCGACACCGCCCAAGCCATCGGCACGGCGAATATCAGGCACAAGGCGGTAACGCAGAAACCCAAGCGGATCGAGTTCCACATCGCCAGCAGATAACGCGGCCGGGAATAGGCCGCGACGTAGTTCATCAGCGTGAAGTTGCCGGTATCGACTTCCTGCAGGCTGGTGTTCACCAGCTGAAACAGCGGGTTGACGACCAGGAACACCAGAACGGCCGCGAGCACGACCCACAGGAAAATCAGGGGATCGAACGACCGGCGGCGAAGGCTGGAGGAGGTGGCACTCATCGGTGGGCGTTCTCTCTTATATGAAGGTGTCGCGCCACTGCTCGATCACCTCTGGCACCTGTTTGCCCAGCTCCGCCGTGGTCAGGCGCAGCAGCTTGACCTCGCTCAAAGGTTTGGCGCCGGCTTTCGGGGGCACCTCCGCACGCACCGAATCGGATCGCTGTTCGATGCAGATGCGCGCGAATTCCAGGCTCATGAGCCAGTTCGCGAAGAGCCGGGCCGCATTGGGATGCGGGGCGCTGGCCAGCACGGCCGAGGGACCGACGCACAGCACCGACCCGTCGGTAGGATAGACAACCGAGATCGGGTTGCCATGGTCGGCGGACAGCAGCGACGTCCCCAGCGGCCCCAGCCCGACCAGACATTCGCCGGCATTGAGCAGGGTAATGGGGTCGTTGCCGGACCGGCCGATACGGGGGTTATTTTTCGCCAGCTTGTCGAAATAGTCCCAACCGTAGAGCTTGCGCATCGCCACGGTCCAGACGCCGACATAGCCGCTGAAACCGGGGTGACCCAACGCCACCTTTCCCTTCCAGCGAGGATCGAGCAGGTCGGGCCAGGATTTCGGCATTTCCTCCGGCTTCACCTTGGCGCTGTTGGCGATCATCACCATCAGGGTGGAGGTGCTGGGGTAGTAGAACCCATCCTCCCCCAGTCCCTGGAACGCGGGGGCGATGAAAGCGGCGTTCTCCGGCACGTAGGACGCGAGCTGATTGCGCTTCATCAGCGCCGGCATATGGGCGATGTCGGTGGTGCTGAACACGTCGCATTGCGGCGCGTTGTTCTTCAGGTCCTGCAACAGACGCTCATAGGCGACCTGCCCGGTGGTCCGGATGACGGACACTTTGACGCCGGGGTACTGCTGTGTGAACGCGCGTCCCATGATCTCCGCGGTTTCGGAGTCGACCTGGGCGATGTACCACGTCAGCGAACCTTCCCGGCGGGCCGCTTCCTCCAAGGCTTTGGTGTCGGCATGCGCGGCCATCGGCAGCGTTGCCGCCGCCAGCCCGGCCGTGAGCGCGCGTCGTGATATCGTGATGGTCATAAGCGTCCCTGGGTAGCCTCCCGAACGGGCAAACTAGGCGGAGGCCGGGGTGTTGACCAGGGGGACGCCAGCGGGTTCGCCCTGGGCCTATTCTGCAGCCTGAATGTTCGCCGCCTGCTTGCCCTTGGGGCCCGCTACCACCTCGAACTGGACCTTTTGGCCTTCCTTCAGAGTCCGTCCGAAAAGTTTCATTGCGGATTGCACAGCTTCCTGACCATTAGCCGGATCGACGCGAATCTGAGGAAGGCAACAGCCATGAAGCTGAG
>Ga0214180_1000337_pt1 | contig 17335 bp, 32 predicted proteins | sample TroBogEpilimnion_22_FD_153018 | JGI IMG/M metagenome (GOLD analysis project Ga0214180, IMG submission 153018) | Freshwater microbial communities from Trout Bog Lake, WI - 16OCT2007 epilimnion | ecosystem: Environmental > Aquatic > Freshwater > Lake > Epilimnion/Euphotic zone | place: Trout Bog... | reverse complement strand
AACCCTGATACAATGAACTGAAAGCCGAATTACTGGCAAGTGCGGCAAGTGTAGTTACTCCCGTTCCTCCATTGGCTACATTTAACGTTCCCGCTAATACGATCGCCCCGGACGTTGCTGTATTGGGTGTAAATCCCGTGGTACCTGCGCTAAATGTACTAACCGCAGATCCCGCAGTTAAATAGGTATTGGTATCTAATGCAAAAGTACCCGCAGCCGTCATTTTAACAAAGGATAGGCTTGCATACGTTAAGCCGGATAAACTTGTAAGGTTTGTATTTAAACCCTGATATAATGAACTAAAAGCCGAATTACTGGCAAGTGCGGCAAGTGTAGTTACTCCCGTTCCTCCATTGGCTACATTTAACGTTCCCGCTAATACTATCGACCCGGACGTTGCTGTATTGGGTGTAAATCCCGTGGTACCTGCGCTAAATGTAGTTACCGCAGCCGCACTTATGTTTAACGGTGCATAAGTCCAAGACCAGCTCGCAGTGCCAGTACCGCCCGCAGTGTTAATAAGTGTAGCTATAAGTTCTGTACCTGCAGCCATTGCTTGTAAGGTATTCAAACCAGAAGACTGTACGGTAACAACCCCCGTAGAGTTATTCGTAATCGTAAACTGCTGCCCGTTCACTAAAGTGGTAGCAACAGGAAGAACAACGGTTTGCGTAGTCGATCCGGTAAAATATTGCTGCGCTGCGCTACCGACAAACAGCGTAGTCGTACCAGCCGCAGTTGCGGTCGTAGCGTAACCATTTATAAGGCTGTTTGCTGATAAGTTTTTATTCGCATCCCAACCAGCGAAAGCCGTAGCAGTAGGCGCAACCGTAACTGATGTAACGTTTGTACCCCCGTTAGCTATCGCCAGGGTGCCAGCCAAAGTTACTGCGCCACCAGTTGCTGTATTTGGGGTAAATCCGGTAGTACCTGCGGAAAAAGTAGAAACAGATGAAGCTAAATAAGAATAAGCCCAAGACCAGCTCGCCGTGCCAGTACCACCAGCTGTGTTAATCATAGTGAGAACCAACTGAGTACCTGCAGCCATTGCCTGTAAGGTATTCAACCCAGATGACTGTACGGTAACAACCCCGGTAGAGTTATTAACAATCGTAAACTGCTGCCCGTTAACCAAAGTTGTAGCAACCGGAAGAACAACCGTTTGCGTAGTCGTTCCGGTAAAATATTGCTCCGCCGTACTCGATACCGTTAAGGTAGTCGTACCAGCCGCAGTTGCCGTTGTGGTATAACCTGGTATATGGTTAAGCGAAGCTATAGAATAAGTTCCAAGATTTACGTTACTCGTTGCCCCAGTATAAGGTACAAAACCTGCTAGCGATGGCGATGTGTACCCTATAAGCAAACCATTCGTTCCTACACAAACAGCGCATCCAGAGCAGCTAGTAAGTGATACTATCTCTAGGTCGTTTACATAGGATGTACAAGCCCTGTTAGCTCGAATATCGCTTCCTATTATATTTACGTTACTAAAGCCACAATCGTTATTATTTTTCCCAGCCAAAATTCCACTATAATTTCCGGATAAAGTATTAGCCTGACCGGATCCTATAAAAGAAAAACTTCCGGTAATCGTGCTTCTATTACCGCTAACTATTGCTGCATAGACGTTAGATGCCGTATTACATCCGCCGCCGCCAACAATAGCACCGTAACAGGTAGCCTTGTTGCAGAAACCAGCAACTATCCCGCTATATTGACCGCTGGCGCTGTTGTTATACCCGCCAAGTGCTGCACTAGCCGTACCAGATGCAGTATTACTAACCCCACATCTTACAGTAGAGCAAGCACCTGTATCTAATACAATAATACCACAACAAGTACCGCCACCGCCGCTACCGCCAGTACTTCCGAAACCATCACCTAATTTACCAAATGGCATAAATTTGTAATTTAATTAGTTAAGCCCTATTTGTATATAAGCTGTACCCGTAGGGGTAATCGTTAATCCATCTATTGCCCCTTCTGAAATCTGTGAACTTACGCTCCAGCTTTGCCCTGCACTCAATATAACAGCATCCGGGGTTAATTCTTGAAACCCAAGTGAATTACCTAAAATATTTAGTGTGCTGTTATTGCCTACTAACACGCTTATATAAAAAACTCCATCACCATTTGAAATGGTTAATGGAGTCGTTATGGTTTTTGTGAATATTCGCATTTTTATTCTTTTAATAATTCATCAAGTGTTATACGCTTGAAAGGAGTATGACCTTTGTAAACGTATAGGCTAACCAACTCTTGCTCTAGCCAAAGCATACAGTTTATTGTATTCAAATCACATTCTGCCTCTTCTGCAAAACGCTGAAGTGATTTACTTATAAACCCGTTTACGATGTTATAGGACATTGCGTATAGCCCTAAAACATCTTTTAGTTTAATCTCATCATCAGTAGGCTTGTATTCATCTAACAAATAAACGCCTACCTCTTTTTGTGATTTCAAATAAAGAACTAACTGTACTTTTTCTTCCAGCTTATTTTTTTTTCTAGCCATTTTTCTGATGTATCCCGTTATTACATCAGCAGTAATTTCTTTAATGTCCATTTTGTTTAGTTTTAGTCCCAAGATACAAAAAATTCTATATGCTCAAAGTATATCCTTCTTTTAATGCAACATTTGTTGAGAAAGGTAATACCCCAACCCTCACATGGCTATATCCTACCAGGCTAACGTTAGTAGAGCCGCCGTTCAAGCTGCTAACAAGTATCCCGGCGAGGTCGTTTTCAACCATAGTTAAATCAACATTCGCCAGTAAGAATATCTGGGTAGACCCAAAATTAGGCACAACCACAGGCTGTTGCTCAATTACGTTGCCCACCTTGTACCCCTGTATGTAAATATCAAAATAAATATCGTTTATCGTAAAGGCGATACCTATACGGCTGGTAATATTTACAGTTATCTGAAGGGTAGAATTAGCCCCATTTATTGTTACCGGGGTTACCGATCCTATGCTATAATCATAGTTGGATACAATATAATTGTAATAGCAAAGCCCGGCTATGGGTAAGCTTATCAAAGTAGCCCCTAGTATGAGTTTACCGTAGGACATTATAGTATATTTTTTTTGCTAATGTAGAACCCAATAACAGCGCCAGCCGTTAAAATCAGCAATGTTGGGAAATTAAAACCTAACGAAGCTTGAGGCATTGTAAAAATGCTCGTATTCGTTGATGTAACCGCTGGCGTAGCCGTTGAGGATGTAGGAGGAACGCTAGTATCCCCGTCTGCGCCGTAAAACTTACTGGCTAACCCGGTTGAGCCTATTGCACTACGAAAACCAGGTGCCTGGTTAGTGTTTAAAACTTTGGTAGAACCCGGACCGCCTGAGTTGAAAACTTGCAATCCTGCGTTATCCTGGCTATTAGCTAAATTACCAGCTGCAGAAAGGGATTTGGAATAAAAATTATTTGCTTCCATAATATTTTTGTTTAAAATCTGAATTTAAATCCTTGTTTGGTTAGGTAATTATTCAAGTAAGAAATTTCTTGAACATCCAGCTGGTCGTTTACCGCACTAGCCAAATCTACATTTTTATAATCTGATTGGAACCAAGATTTGGTTATAGTTCTTACGCCAAAAGCTTTTTGAAGCTTAAAGAAGTCTACATCATTCTGGAATTGCTGAATTATATTATAAACAGTTTGCCCGGCGGATGTTAATACTCCAATAGCTGCTGCGGATACAAAGTTACCTAAGCTAGAGCCGGTAAAGGCTGCGGTTATTGCGTCAGCAAAATTTGAATACTGGGCGTCAGAGAAAGTTGGCTGCTGCGCCTGGGCGTTAGGGTCGCTAGGGTTTTCCAAAGTATTAATCTGGCTATCTAGCTCGGCGGTACGGGCAGCCTGTTGTTGCGCTACCTGGGCGGCGTTTATGCTTGAAACGATACCACTACCCACCAAGTAAATTACTATCCCTGTACCTATCCAGGCGGCTCCCCTAACCCAACCGTTAATACTCTTATCGGTGTAGATTGCGGTGAACCTTTTAAAAAATGAATCGTTCTGTGACATAAAAAAATATTTTACAATTTACTCAGTATCGTTCCAGTAGTTGTGTTCTGAATATAATTAGTGTAATACCAGTAGCCGCCAGCCGCTAATATTGCCAGTACGATTATAACCGTAAAGCCAGTTTGAGATGATTGCTTAGTAGCCATGTATTACCAAATTATTGTTTTCAAAATCCATTATGAACTGCTCCATAATTTTGTACCTATCCAAATTGCCCTCCGTAGGCGCATTTTCAAATGTATCAATCCAAGCCTCGTGCGCCTCAATCCTTGGGTACCCAAGCGCCAGGTAAATCAATAGGCTATTCAAATCAGCTTCCGTTTCATCTGATGGGTTTTGATTTAAAAACACATGAGAAAACTCATGCGTTAATATCGCAAAACGCATTGGTACCGTAAAGCCAATGAAATATTCCTGAGATACTTCTATAATACCGCTACCAGCATCAATTCTAGCCGGGGTTGGTACCACGCTACCGTTACCATCCGTAATATGCGGAAGGTATTTTATAAAGAACTGCCCGTCATCGCTATAATAAAAATCATTCGGATTATTGGGGTCATTAGCCCGCATCCATCCGGCATTTAAGGAAAAGCGTTGTGCAAATTTTATAAAACTTCTTAACTGCGGGTTCCTTAAATCAATCAGATCAAGCCTTTTTTGCAATGGCATTCTTTCTACTGAAACAATGGAAAATCCTCTATCGTTATTTTCATCATTAGCGTTAAACAGTAAAATATCAGACTTATTCAAACAAATTGGCATACGAACATAGAATACAAAGTTTCCAGCAAATTCTCTTTGCCTATCGGTATAGACCGTATTTTCTTTGTCCGCATCCTTTACAATTAATCTTAATACCATATCGGTAGTAGTATTAACTGTAATTTTAAGCGTTTCCTCTTCGTAGCGTGTTATGATTGTTTTTTGAAGCATATTTTATTGCTGTGGGTTGGTTATTGTTACTGGTACTACACCTATTGTACTTTCTTCAGAATAATCATAAAGCTGCATATATCCGTCCAACGTGTTTGTTGGAGCATATAAGTTAGGGTTCATTGAAATATTTTCACCTACGCATATTTCTCCGATACCAGCCCCCATCATTGCTGCTTGCGCTTCTTGTGCTTTTTTCTTTTTATATAAAGCATACAATACTGCGGCTACTGCAATAATTCCAATAACAGCAAAAAAATCTTCAAATGTTAGTTTGTCGTCCATTACCCTGATTTTTTACTTAAGTTTTGGGCAATTAAAATGCCCCCAATTACCAATACTATTGCGCCTACAAGATAGTAATTATTGAAAGATGTTGTAACGCTAGGAGCCACTTGTGGTGTAGTATTTGCAGCCGAACTGTTATCCATTACCCCGGAAGCATTATGGTAAATATTCTCTATTTTTTTATCGTAGAGATCAGCTTTGTTGTATTCTTCTGCAAAATCTTTAAAAGGAACTGGTTTACCCATTTCCCTCCATAGCTTATTTAAGGACTTTTTAGTTCCTGCCATTTTATTTCATTTGTTCTTCCAAAAATGTACTTCCAAAATAGCCAATAGCACCAAAAAGAACCGCAATCCCAAATGTTTGCACAAGGGTATAATTCTTAGATCGACCATAAATTATGCCGCCTATTAATGCAACACTTGTGATTGCAGTTACAGTTTGTGTGTTTTGGAGTTCCACAAGTTTAATTTTTTTTATTAAACTCCTGTGGCTTGGTCAACAGCAGAACCTACTGCATAACCTACAGCACCAGCAACCAGAATTGCTAAAACTGTAACTCCCATGTGTTTGTGGTGCTTATCAGCCCAAATGCCAGCATAGCCAGCCATCCCGGCAGTAAATACAGCCTGTAAATAATTGCCTTTAGTTGGTAAAGTCATCATAAAACCTGATTTTATAGTTAAAAAAAAATTACATTACTATTACTTTACTTACCACTCCTCCGATTAACATACCCACAAATCCTGTTAAATAAAGATTTTTCTTTTGGTAAACACCAAATAAAACACCGCCTACGGTTCCTATTATCGCCCCGGTAATTGTTCCTTCGCTTAATTGCGTAAGCGAATTAATAGCACTTGTACTAGGTTTAGTAGTTGTGCTTAAAATATCAGATGCGTAATATTGATTTTTATTTGCCATCTACTTTAAAAATTACTTCTTTTTAGTTGCAAAATAAATGATCGTTACAACAGCCACTACCGAAATGATACCTACAACTGGTAGCATCCAATTGTTAGGCTTAACAGCAGTTTTAACGGCGGCGTTTGTTGTATTGACTGTATTTTTTGAAACTTTCCCTTGTGTACCTACAGGGGTTGTGTTTTGGCTTGCATCATACCCGTATGCTTTAATTTGATTGTACAAATTAGAACCCATAGGTACTTCATTACCGTTGGTATCATACCATACGCCATCATTTTCTTGATAGGCTCCTAAAGCCATATCATAGTTTTGTAAGGCAACACCTTGAAATGTGTACCATGTACCATCATTTTCTTGGTAAGCACCAGTTTTAGGATCATAATCCTGAATTGGTGTGCCATCGGCTAAACACCATTGATTTTGGTCGTTTTCGTAAACCCCGGTATTTGGGTCGGTATAAATTATAGCCATAAATTTTTATTTGACGAGTTTTAAATCTTTTCTAAAAACGTATATATAAAACCCCGCTATCAATAATGCTGGTATTACCCAGCTAATATTTGGTGCTGCCGCCAACGGGGGATAATATTGTCCAATTTGATCGCCTGATGCATTAAAAACTTTGTAATCCATACCTATATAACTTCCATCATTTGCAACGTACCAATTTTTTGAAGTATCATATTGGAATTGCTTACCGTTGTAATTAATGGTTGTAATATCTGGCATTGTTACTTGCTTTTAATCAAAAGAACTGCTGCAATTACCGCTACCCCAAGTACTATAAATGTGTTTTGCTGCATCATAACAGCAGTTTGATTATTTATACTATTTGATGTAGAGGTATCTCCAGTAGCACTATAAGTTGTATTTCCCAATGAGAATCTGTTATAGCCTACCATATAACGAGCCATACAGTTTCCGCAACTGCATTGATCGTCATCACTACCTGTATAATTAAAATGCTTTTTTTCTTTTTTTGTGAGTTCTAATAGAACACTTTTGTCGGGGTGTATGTCCATAACATCTTTCAACCCCTCTTTGCCATTTTGGGCTACTATGGCTGATAAACCTTCACTAATATCTTCTGGATTGTTTACATCAACTTCAATACCATAATCGGAGCAAAGTTTTGCTGCCTCTTCTGGTTTTGCTAATGCAATATATTCGTTATATACCATGTTGAACCTTCTTGGGTTTTAAAAATAAGGGGTATGTAGCAATTTGCTGCTCCATACCCCCATTTTCTATCTTTTCTGCCGCCCTAATTATCTCAGGGTTACAGTGTTGGTTGCAACGTTTGGCGCTGTGTACTGTGATTGTACGCTAGAGCCGTTCAAAGATTGCGCTGGGTCAATCACAGCCGCAGGGAAGAAGCTGATCTGGAATACCGCAGAAGCATAAATGTTTGACCAGGTCAATTTAGTATAACCGTTAATAACAAACGCACTGTTGTTATAGGTTATAGTATTCTGATACTGGTTAGGGTTGATGTACGGCTTGATTGGTCGGCTGTACAATTCACCCGCTGTGCTCTGGGTTGTCAGCGTATAAACGTCAGAAACCTGGTTGGCGTTACCAGTGATAGATTGCAGGTAAACTGCACCTACCTGGAATGGCTGACTCTGGGTAGAGCTCAGGATTTGCTGATAGTTTACAGTGGTGTAAACCGAGCTGATAACGATACCGTTAAGGGTAAGGCTACCAGCGTTACTCCAAGTACCTCCGTTGTAGCTACCGTACAGGTAAGCAAAAGCACCTAATACATCGAAACCGCCAGTGTAAGTGGCGTTAGATGAGTTAGATATCTGGATGATGTAACTTGGGGCTACTGCTGCTGCAGGGGCTGCTTGACCGGCTGCTCCAAAACTAGGGGCAACGGATCCACCTCTGTTGATAAGCTGACCTGGTTGACCGGCTGTTCCAACCTGAAAACCACCAGCATTATGATATTGCTGACTCGCTCTGTTACGAGCATTTGCCAAATATCGGTTGATGTTGTTGTTCATCGTTATGAATATTATTGTTTAAAAAAAGGGTTTACTTTGTGGCGGTTGAAGTGGTTGCAGTAGATGATGTCGCCGGGGCTGCTAATGACATTGAAGCCATCATAGGAGCAACTACAGCATTGTAAACAGTTATACCTACAACAACTGCTAGAGATGTTAGTAAGAAATTTTTTAATTCTGGATGCATCTTTTAATTTTTTAAATTATTAAATCTTGGGTTTTTGTTTTATTAATCGGGTCATTACAAAATGCCTCGATTATGTGATAACAAATTTGCTAATAATTTCATATTAAATCCTTAATTGCAAAAATTATTTAGTATAAATTCAAATTATAACAAATGGGCAAAAAAGAACCCCTTAATAATAAGGGGTTCGTCCAATAAAAAAACAAAAATCAAAAGGAAAAATATTCCGTATATAAGCTAGATTCTAATTCATTATAGGCTTGCTCGTAGTTGTTATATATTTTTTTACCTTTTCTATCCCTTTGGTTTAGCATCTTTCTGATAGCAGAACCATCCCCTATATATTTTTGAATTGCATCTTTTGCCTCTTGTTCGCTGAATATACCTTTTATTTTACCGTATTCCATGTCAACATATAGGCTGAAAAACTTACCGCTTTCATCGTTGATGTTGTTTTTCATTCCCCATGTATATCTTCTATCTACAATGTTTTCGGCTAACTGCATGATTTCAGCTTTATCCGCAAACTTTGTTTTATGCTTTTCAATGGAGTCAAATGTTTTGTGCAATCGGATATAGTTAGTCATACCGATTATTTTAGGGGATGCTGCCATCCCCACTAATTGGTAATGTGCTACTAAGTCTATTCTAGCCTGTCGTATGGTAGCAAGTGATCCAATAAGGTCTTGCTTCATGTGGTGGTTAGTGTACTTATTAATATCCTCTACCAATAACAATCCATCCCGGTAGTGGTTCAATATGATGCCCAATCCTTCACTCATATCACTAATCGTCAATCGCCTACCGTCATCCCAATAAGGGGCAATTCTTCTAACTTCTGGTACTGGCTGTAATGTGAAAGCTGGTATATCAGAAAAATTTAATCTTTTAATGCTATGTATGGTTCCATCTTTCCATTTGAAATTACCGAACTCGTCATTTACATCATAAATAAGTGCTTTTCTCCCAGTAATACCCAAAGCAGGGTTTCCATTTACATATTTGTAAATTTGTTCAACGGTTTCAATAGATTTACCCGTTGCCCTTCGCCCACAAGCTATTGTTATTTTAGGTTGTCTAGCCATGTTTACTGTATTTTTCTTTCTCTTCGCCTTCTGGTGTTTCTCCTGCCATCGGTAGGATTAACAATCAGATCAGGTTTTACCCCTGAAGATGCATTACTCGTTTTAGATTCTGCTTTTTGAAAATTATCTTTATTTGTTGGTGTTTCCTCTGGTTCCCTTACATTTTGGCTTGGTTGGGGTGGTGGTGGGGGTGGTGGTGCTGTAGATGCCCCTGCATTTGTTGGTACTCCCCCGGATGCTTTATAAGCAGCGAATATATCTTTAAGCTGATTAAGACATTCATTTCTTTGTCTTACCCCTGCAATAAGATGAAATCCTGTTTGTACTAAATCCTGCCCGAAAGCGAATAGCAAAAATTGTTCATCGGTTAAGCCAACACCTTTTTTCTTTAAAACCCTTATCAGTACTGGTCTTACTTGATCTTTGAACTCTTTGGTAACAGTATATCCTTGTGATACACTATTATTAAAGTTTCTTACTATATCTAATATAGTTACTTTGGTAGGGTCGTTAGGGCTTTTTTGAAGGGGTAAGGACAAATTAATAAGTCCGTCATCCTCCATTTTTTTCAACTTACGCTCTGTAATGATTATAAGTTTTGGGGCTGCGCCTTTTAACCCAGCATAAAGAGATAGGATCATTTCGGCAGCTTGTTCGGCTGCTTCATCTTTCTCTGAATCGGGTATATCGTTAAAATCAGGATTTATTGGCTGTGATTGTTGCGCTTGTTGCGTTGAAGCACCTCTTGGGGGTTGTGTACCTCCGCCAAAATATTGACCTCCGGGATTTGCCCTGAATTGCGTTGTAGGTTCAGGGATTGACTCGAAAGGTTTGCTCGTATCAGATGGGGGTGGAGCAAATTGTTCTTTCCTTAAATTTTCCGTAATTGGTTCTGTGTTTAATGGATCGAACTTTTCTTTTTTAACTTCCGTAAAATTAATGTCCTCTACGCCTCCATCTTTTTTTTCTAATGCCATACAGTTTTAGTTTTTATTTAATATTATTTGAAATGCCCTCTTTTATTTTGTAAAAATATTCAGCGACCAAGCTATCGAATGAACTTTTAGGTTTTTTTATTTTTGCTAATTTAATTAAATTATTGTACTTGTTAAACATCATATAACAAACATTCAAGTTCAAAGCATTTGCTATTTGATTGTATGTTAATCCGTAATACAGTTTAGTAAAGTAAATGCAAAAACCTATTGCTAATTTTCTTTTTTCGGCTCTTTGTCGTAAATGATAAATAACATTTTTTTCTATTTCCAAAATATTGCAAATAATATCTAAATTGGTATGGGTAATAACATAATATTCCCGTTCCGTTTTAGCGGCGGTGATTGCTGCTTCCAAAGTTTTATCATAGCCTATTATTCCGGCTACATCATTCAATTCTTTAAAAGCTATTAATGTTTTCTCATACCCTATTCCATCTACAATATTATTAACGCCCAAATTGTAAACTAACGATTCGGCATAGGTCATTTTTTTTAGTTTTAGTTTTAGTTTTAAGAAGCTGGTGTCAAGCTATCCACTTGAACGGTAAGACTGCTTAATTGGCTTTTTAAAGATGCAATGTCCGCAGCATCTTTTGTTGCTCGATCCCTTGTATATTTAACATAGGCTACCCCTACAATAACAAGTACTGAATAGCCAATTACTTTCATCCAATCAAAGCCTTTAAACCAGCTTTCTTTTGGTGGTTCTACTTGCGCTACTGGTGCAGGTGCAGCCACAGGTGCTACTGGAGCCGCAGCAGGTGCAGCCGTAGGAGTTACCGAAACCCCATTTGCCGGGGTTGGTGCTGGTGCTGCTTGTGGAATATCTGCCATATGATTTATTTTTAATGATTATTTTTTATGGTTGTGGATTGTATTTTCCTTCTTTTTTCAACTCCGCTATTTCCTTGTCTTTCTGAATATTTTTAAAGGCTACGCCCAAAATAACTCCTCCCGATACTAACAGAAGAAGGATCTTAGCATTTGATGAAAAACTGTTTTTATTCAATGCTAACATGACAAGGAATATCAATACATAGTATCCGGCAGTTATTGTATAATAATTTAATATGTCGTAAGTCCAGTATTGTTCTGCTGTTATCTTTCCATCTTCTAAATCTTGTTTCCATTTCTGCTGGAGCCAAAAATAAAAACCATCCGCTACCGTTGGAGTGCAATTCGCTAGAATACTTGCTATTAAAGCAGTATAAATGATTGCGTTTCCGTCTCCATTGTTTATTACTTTTCCAATACCTAAGTCCATTGATTAATTATTTTTATTGATCAATTTCTTTTGAAACTTCATCCTTCACCTCTGCTGCATCTTTCTTTACCTGTTCGCCAATTCTTTGAACCTCTTCGGGGTTATTTTTACCCAAAAACAATCCAAAAATGAAAAAAGCAAAAGCTACAAATCCAATACAAAAAAGATCAACCTTATTGGTTAGCTGAATAAATAATGAATGATACATAATTTTAATATTTTAGGTTATTTGATTATTCACTCCATACTCTGTTTAGCCATCCGAGCAAATATTTTGATTCCCTTTTATTATGATTAGCTATTTTTAAATAGCTTTTTGTTCTTAATTCTTTGAGTCTGTAAACAAAAACTATTTGTTGTAAGCTGTCTGCTCTTTTTTTCTCTTTATCGCATATAGTCGTATCTTTTTTATAAACGATAGCGGAATGTACCCCGATAAAGGATGCCAAAAAAATAAGCCAGATCATTAATGATAGTTTTATATTCATTATTGCCCATTTAATTTTTGAACTAATAATTCATCAAAACTCATTTCTCCCGGCTCATTTACTGTTTCTTTGGCTAATTTTAATGCAGCCCCTTCACCTTCATTTACTGCTATGTCAAATAGCTGGTTTGCCAAATCTTGATTGTTTATTTCGCTACCATGCATATAAGCCCAATATATTGATTGGTACATATTTAAAATTTGATTTTGGGTCAAATTTTGCATTTCTTCGGCAGTAGGGGTATGACCATATACTTTTTTGAAATCTTGTGCGGTAAGTCCGCATTTCGTTCCTGTTATATAGCCTTCATTTACTACTCCTGTAGACCAGTTACCTGAATCGTTAGGGTCGGTATCATAGTTACCTTCCCATTTTTTTACAGTTGCGTTATATGCTGTTATAAAGTCTGCCATAGGTATTAATTATCCTCTTTTTTTCTTTGCAATTGAGCATAGCCCCCGGTTGCTGCTGATATAATTAAAACCCAACTTGCTGCTTTTATAACAATAGTCGGAACAATAATATTCATCGTAGTAGAAACAGCTAACAAAGCAGTTGCAGAACCACTTAATCCAAAACAGGTATTTCTTATTTTTCTATATACGATAGGTGTTTCAGCATTCCACCTATCTTTCAAATTTTTAAGGATTCCCATAAAATTGGTTTAGCGTTTAACGAAAAACATCTTTGCCCTTTACTAAAATATAACCTGCCAAAAAACCAAGAATACCACCAGCCGCTACAAGACTAAGGTCTTTAGCTATGTCTTTTGTAAGATTGCTTTTAAACTTTGGGTCTTGAGTAATCTCATGCTTTATTTCTTCAGCATCGACTTCAATAACATCCGGTTTTATCGCTTTGTCTTTATTTTCAATCACTTCTTCAAGGTCATCAATATCAGCGATAATATTGTTTATGTCCTCCTTTAATTCTGATACTGTTTTTTGTAAGGAATCAACCTTTTCGATCAATTTGCTTAATTCAGTATCACCTTCAATTTTTGGCTCCGTAGGCTCAATAATTTCAGGTTTTTCATTTTTAGGATTATTTTCTTCCAAATTATCTCCCAATTTTTTTGTCATTTTTTTTTAGTTTTAGTTTTTTACCATAATAACTGATCGGCATAATATCCCGGACTTCCTTTAATATGGCGATCTTTTTCGTGTCTGCTTTTATAAGCCTTTCGCCTAGCGTCTGCAAACTTTTTACCCATCTTCTTTTTCCAAGTGGGGTAATCATTCATACCTAATGCACCTACGCTTGCCAACTTTTCTCCATTTTTATCAAAAACATCAATTTTCTTACCATCAACCGTAGATTGTTTTACGGTTACGCCTAAATCTTTGGCACGTTGGTAAGTGTAATTTGTTATATGATATTTCATCACTTCTTTTTAAACAATTTGCTAAAAAAGTCTGGGTATATGTAATGTAAACCTAATCCAATACCAATAGCCCCTAATACCCCGCCAACTACAATTTCAGTAACTCCAAACCCGCCTTTTTTCTTTTCTTTACCATCTCCTTCATTTCCCTCTGGTTCTACAACCCCACCTTGCGCTGCGGTAGCTGGAGGTGTTGGAGGAGTAGATGCTGGAGGTGTTGGAGGGGTAGATGCTGGAGGTGTTGCGGGAGCAGTATTACCGGAATTAGTTTCTGCTTTAGCACCACCTTTGCCCCTTCTGCCCCCTTCTTTGCCAGCAAATGCTTTTTTAGCTGTTTCTCTCCTTTTTTCCAAAGTAGCTAAATCTTGTTTGATGCCAGCTACAATTTCTTCATTAAGAGCAGGTAGTTCATTTTCAATCTCTCTGATGTCATTTTCAATCTCCTTTTTTTCAGCTTCATCAGTTGTTTCAGCTAATTTTTGCTTAGCTGATTCCAAATAATTCAAAGCATCATTATAGTCGGCAATTCCCTCTTTTACTTTTTTCCTCAATTTATCAATAGATATGCCGCCATTTTTTAATACGTCTTGCCATTTTTCCATAAATGTCTATTTTAGTTTTAATTTTTTTATAAAGTTAAAATTTTTTTTAACAAATAAGGCATTTGTTTTGTATCCTATTTGCCAGCATTTTTGCTTCTTATCCTTTTTAATGTTTCAGCTAAATGTGCTCTTTTACCAGTTTTGCCCCCTTCTTTTTCTAACTTTTTAAGATCAGCCATGCTTAACTTATCGTCACCATGAATGAGTCCTTCTTTTTTGGCTTTGGTTCTTAATGCTCCTTTGTGTTTGATAGCACCTTGAATCCAGTTTTTGGTTTTTCCACCTTTAGCCATGTGGTTTATATCAATATTATTTGAATTTATTTTTATACTTTCTTGTTCATTTAAAAATTCAACGAAGTCATTAAGTTCATTTCTATAATTTCCTTTTTTCCCATCTTCCAAACTTGAACTAACACTAATTCCAGATGGTTTAAAAATTTCATCTTTTGTAACTTTATCAACGATGAAAACTATTCCATCTTTATTTTTGAATTTTGCCCCTTCAACAACATCAGATAATTTTATTTTATTATCCATGTATCCTCCAGGCTCATATTCTGTTTCTTCAATAACTTCAATACCTTTTTTGCTTACTAAAACATTTCTTTCATTTCCATCTACTAATATGGTTACTAAATAATCTCTGCCCATATCTTCTGAAATGAATCCTGTTTTACCTTTGAACATACTTTTAGGGTCGGTAATGTGAACATTTGTTCCAACTGTTAACCCACCTTTTGCATAATGCTTCCCTTGCATTAAACCATCCCACAATTCTTTTGCATTTACTTCTTGAAAATGTAAATCTCTTTCCAACGGTAATCGGAATGGAGGTACTTTAACGGTTTCAAGTTCGTTTCTACTTACAGAACCCATTTCTACCTCAAACATATCGACAATAGCCCAAATATAATCGGGATCGGAAGGGTCTGAATTTAATAAGTACCAAGTTCCTTTGCCATAAGCGTTGAATATTTTTGCAACTACTTTTTGCTTACTTAAATCACTACCATATTTGAATTGACTAAATAATTTTTTATCAATTTCTTTTGTGAATAACCGCATATTTTTTAATTTATTAATTTGAAATAATGACCTCTTGCTGATTTTTGTCTACCATGCAAAACTGCACTAATATCCGAATTTCTACATTTTAAGTGTTTTGCGGCTTTTGAAATTGATTGAAAATCCATAACCAATTCATTCGTTTTTTTATTGAACATATAAATTGATATTTCGTTATTTATTTGAGGAACTTTCAATCCAGTATCGAATGCGTGTTTTTGATTTTCAGAGCTGTTACACCATTCTAAATTTTCTACCCGATTATCTTTTTTAATTACATTTTTATGGTTTACTTGATTTTTCCCTTCAATTAAATCTAAAAAAGCAAATGCTACTAATCTATGAACTTTCATAATTTTACCTTTTCCTTCTTTATATAAATCAACAATCAAATAGCCATCTTTTTATGTAACTAATTTTCTTAATTTTTCAGGTAAAGTTCTTTTACCACCTCTAAAATGAAATATTTCTTTTTTGCAGCTTTTTACATTACCTAAGTTACTTACTTGATATAAACTTTCATATCCCACTACATCTTTCCATATCTCATTCATAACGATATTTTTTTATATTTTACGGGTTTGAATTATTCTGCATCAGAAACGCTTTGTCCATCTAAGAAATGTGCAATGTCGCTAAGATCAGATGCAGCCCTTTCAGCCTTTGCTAATACCCAAGCCATTACTGGTGTTTCGTCATTTAAGATTTCTCCGATTTCTCTTGCATGATGTTCAATTTGATGATTTAGGCTCATTAGCATTTGGGTGTTCTGTTCTGCTATTTCACCACCGTTTTCAAATTCATCCAATTTGTGTGGTTCGCCTAAATGTCCACCTTTAGCCATCATACCACCATGAGCCATATAACCATCTTCTTTTTCTGCTTTGATTATTTCTTCCATATAATCAATAGAAATTGGTCTTTTGTTAGATTTTGATAATTGACCTTGATTTACGACAAAAACTTCACCTTTTTTAACCTTACCATCAAAACCATCATAATCACCATCAATTAATTTAGCTTTATATGTTTCCCAATATTTTTCATCAGACCATTGTTCTACAATTTCAACTTTAGCCCATTTTTGTAAATTGTGTTGTTTTTCATCACCAACCACATATTTAGGATTAATATTTTTTATTAATTTACCATTTTTATCTGAAGCGTGTTGGAAAGCATAAACCACATCACCTTTTTTGAATCTAAAATTTCCTAATTCTCCACCATCAGCCATTTTGCCTTTAGCCATCATACCACCATCAGCCATGTAGCCGCCATGTTCGTGTTTGGTTACGATATTTTCTTTACTCCAAACACCTTTTTTACCAACTACAAAGTCGTTGTATTCCATAGTTACAGTATCGTGAATTGCTTCCGGTTCATTTGGCAATTTTATTGTAATTTTTTTGCCTACTAATTTACTGTCCTCTATTGGCAATTGCCCTCCATCAGCCAGCTTTGGATATTTTTGTGGTCTTGCATCATATCGGTTATCACGATATTCGTAATATGTTTTTCCATTTTTACTAATACGCTTTCCTTTGATGCTGATAGCAGGTCGCTTTGCGTCTATTTTAACATCATCCATTACCTTAGGTACTCCGCCCTGTGATTTCCTTCTTTCAAGTGCAGCTTTAAAACGGTTTAGCCTTTTTTTAGGCTCTGCTTTTTTGGAAGCAGCAGCTTTTGGCGCTTTATATCCTTTAAGAGCCTCCGGCTTTGATGCCTTGATTTTATCATAAAAAGCCTCAAATTTTGGTCTTAATTTTTTTGTGGCTGTGTAGTCTTTGAAGTTGTTGGTTGCTTCAGCCATTTTATCTAATACATCTCTTGCTGTATCAGATAACTTTTCTTTCCTGATGGATTTGTATTTTGCTAAGATTGAAATTGCCATTGTATTTGTTTTTTTATGGTTTATTAAAGTTCGATGTCATTTATATCCATGTTCAATAATTCTTTTATCTTTCTCTCCTTTTCGGTGTCCACTACCCTTTTGGGTTTCTTTTCGGGTCTTTTCGGAATATCTTTTGGAACGGGTATTGGTTGAGATTGAGGCTGTGTCGATG
>Ga0214180_1000335_pt1 | contig 17376 bp, 23 predicted proteins | sample TroBogEpilimnion_22_FD_153018 | JGI IMG/M metagenome (GOLD analysis project Ga0214180, IMG submission 153018) | Freshwater microbial communities from Trout Bog Lake, WI - 16OCT2007 epilimnion | ecosystem: Environmental > Aquatic > Freshwater > Lake > Epilimnion/Euphotic zone | place: Trout Bog... | reverse complement strand
GGGTAGAGGTTGATCACTCATATTCAGTCCAAGGACTCATCGCCGAGAATTGCTTCCTGGTTGCTGCCAAGTCCGATTCCATAGAGGGCATTTACGATACCCTGAAGGAGTGTGCGCAAATCTCCAAGTGGTCGGGTGGTATCGGGCTTCACATCAGCAACATCCGCGCGAACGGTACGCCCATCAAGGGGACGAATGGGGTGGCGGACGGTATCGTGCCTATGCTCCGGGTCTTCAACAACACGGCCCGGTACGTCAACCAGGGTGGAGGGAAACGTAAAGGCTCATTCGCCGTGTACTTGGAGCCTTGGCACGCCGATATCATGGAGTTTCTGGAACTGCGCCTGAACCAGGGGGATGAGGAGGCTCGGTGTCGCGACCTGTTCACGGGGCTCTGGATTCCAGACCTGTTTATGGAAAAAGTCGAGTCGGACGGTGATTGGTACCTGATGTGCCCCCAGGAGTCCCCGAAGCTCCAGAACGTATACGGCGAAGAGTTCAACGAGATGTACCGTGAGTACGTGGCACAGGGTCGGTACAAGCGCAAAGTTCGGGCCCGGGAGGTCTGGGACGCTATCCTGAAGAGCCAAGTCGAAACGGGCACACCCTATATGTGCTACAAGGACAGTGTGAACCTCAAGTCGAACCAGAAGAATATCGGGACCGTCAAGTCGAGCAACCTCTGTACGGAGATCATGGAGGTCTCTACGCCCGACGAAACAGCCGTGTGTAATCTGGCGAGCCTGTGCCTTCCGGCCTTCGTCAAGGAGCGCTCGTGGGGCGCAGCCGACGGAACCTCGGGAACAGAAAAGTTCTTTGATTTTCAAGAGCTAAACAACGTCACGTATCATGTGGTTCAGAACCTGAACAAGGTCATAGACGAGAATTATTACCCGACCCGGCCAGCACAACTAAGCAATTTACGTCACCGACCTATCGGTCTTGGGGTCCAGGGTCTGGCGGACGTGTTTCAGATCCTTGGCGTACCCTTCGATTCCCCCGAGGCTCGCAAACTGAACAAGGACATCTTTGAAAACATCTACTTTGCGGCCCTTCGGTCTTCGTGCGACCTCGCTAAAAAGAAAGGCCGGTACGAGACGTTTACAGGCTCGCCCGCATCAGAGGGTCTCCTCCAGTTTGACTTGTGGGGGAGTGACACCAAGGTGTCACTCGGCTTCGACCCTTTGAAGCAGGACATTCAAAAGTACGGCCTACGCAACTCTCTTTTGGTGGCGCCTATGCCGACCGCGTCCACGTCCCAGATCATGGGCAACAACGAGTGTTTCGAGCCGTACACGACCAACATCTACCTGCGCCGAACCCTCGCCGGTGAGTTTGTCATGGTCAACAAACACTTGGTCCGGGACTTGCAGAAACTCGGACTCTGGTCCAAGCACACGAAGGACCTCATCATCGCTTCGAACGGCTCCATCCAGGGAATTCAGGGTATTCCGGACCAGATCAAGTCCGTGTACCGGACCGTCTGGGAAATTCCTCAGAAGAGTCTGATAGATATGGCGGCGGACCGTGGGCCATTCATAGACCAGTCTCAGTCTCTGAACATCTTCATGGAGAATCCGACGAGCGCCAAGCTCACAAGTATGCACTTTTACGGATGGCACAAGGGACTCAAGACGGGCATGTACTATTTGCGTACGCGCGCCAAGGCCCAGCCCATCAAGTTTACGCTGGACCCTTCCGTGCTCGCGTGCTCGCGTGAAAACCCAGAGAGCTGTCTGATGTGTTCAAGCTGAGGCTTGAACACGAGCGTGCGTTCAAGCTGAGGCTTGAACACGAGCGTGCGTTCCAGCTGAGGCTTGAACACGAGCGTGCGTTCCAGCTGAGGCTTGAACACGAGCGTGCGTTCCGGCTAATTTTCCAAGTGAAAGGTAGAGATGGCCAAGTCCTGTTGCCGGGCCGGCCCCAAGAACAAGGTCTGTATTCGTTTCACAAATAAGAAACTTTTCACTTTGCCCCGAAAGTTCCCGCGAGCCAAGTGTCTCAGAGGCCCCATTAAGGGGTTCACGATGCGGGCAAGTTGCGCCCCTTATAGAAATTGTTCCTCTAGAAAGAAAGTAGGTCCGTGATGGATTTCAGGATCGTCGAACGTAAGAGCGCCAAGGTGAATAAACTGATCCGCCAGAACTTTGGTCCTCATGAAGATCTCTGGTGTCCCCGGTACTTTGACATGCTTTTCCGCCTGTCCTTACAGGGCTCGACAGACCCCTTGGCCGTGTGCACTCTCCAGTGGTCCGAGAAGTACTGGATCCTCGGAGACTTGTGCGTGAGTGAACAGGGCAAAGGCTACGGGACGGAAATAGTACGACGCATCATGACCATAGTCGCTAGGCCCGTATGGGTCGATGCGAATCCCATTTCAGCAAAAATTTTTGAAAAAGATTCTCGATTCAGGGAAACGACCGAGGGCCCGTGGAAACCAGAACACCGTGCATTCATATCGTCCTGAAATAGCGCGCCTTGGGACCGAGGTGCCACGTGTACCCGTACGATCCTTTCTTTATGGTAGGATCGAGTCTTACCCACTTGTGTGTCCGGGGGTTCCACGCCTCGACCCACACGTGGTCAAACCCGGGCTTATAGGCCAGGACCATACGGGACCTAAAGCCCATGTATTTGAGAACGGCATGGAGCCCTTGTGCAAACTCTGAACACCGGCCGTATTTACGACGGAAAAACTCCGAGGGCGTCTTGGACCGGACGAAAACCTTCTTCAGGCCGTTCGGACACGTGTACGTCTCGGTGCGCTTCCGGGGGTTCCACCGGGGCCTTTTAACAAACGCCCCTCCGGCGCACGGGACCGGATGGAAGAACTTGAAGCGCTTCGGGAAAGCCTCCGTGACGGCCCGAACGCGCTTGGACCACGATCCCTTGGTCGCCATGACATCCTTGAGCACCCTTGGAGGGCGCGCTATCGTGGCGGCCCGGGCCCTCCTCTTGACCGACTCGACGTATTTCGTCATATAAAAATATGTTACAAAAAAATACACAGGTACGGATGTGGTCCAAGTTACCAACGGACCTTATTCGGAAAATAATAGAAATGTCCGATTTGACGATAGATTCTCGTCTTGCGTTCGGCATTCCTCCAAAGAGACTTGACGAGGCAAAGAGCTGGCGGCTCTGGTACCTCCTCAAGTCTCATGATGGACTGGTGTACAACACGGAAACGGAGTCTTTGCACATATTGAGAATACCAGGGTGTCACGTCGTCCGGAGACCCATCAGTCTCAGCTGGCACACGGCCGGTCTGACCGTCTTCAACGACCAAGAAGACGAGCACATGGTCGAGTACACGTGTCCGTGCGGGTCTTTCGTGTCTCTCAAGCAAAGTGACGCGTGGGTCACGGAGATGCGTATCTTGTTCAAGCGCCCGTCCGCCGCCGAAGGGCCGAACCGACCGATGGACTCCGCGGACTCCTTATAGGTGGTCGGGGCGGTTTGACACTCCGGGGACTCTTGCTCATCATGTACACAAGGTACGCCTCGGCATTCTCACGCTTGATATTTCTATAATTTTTTTTAAAATTATTTTCGAGCCGTTTAGAGTTCCCACCACTCAACAGCAAAGCAACGTACCGGTTCATAAGCTCGTTGAGTTTTCGTGTTCCTAGGTTTGTACGCAAGGTCCACGCGCCTTCATACGGACTCTTCGGACTCTTTGGGTTCCGATTCGCTCTTTTCTTGACGACAGCCCATGCAGCCCGAACCATTCTTACTTAAAAGTAAATGACAAAATAATCTAAAGGATGCCCAAGTGGAACGAAGTCCGCCTTGAAGACGTGGAGATCGACCCGGGCTCGGGAAGGTCCCGGCCCAAGTTTCGACTGGGCCTAGGTCCCCTGAAGTTCCAGATTCCACGAGGTACGTGTACATGGGGCGTGAGTCCCGAGTACAAGACGTTCCAGGTGGGTATTCAAGACGAGGCTTTCGTGGAATGGTACGAAACTCTCGAAAAGAAATTGTGTTCGGATGTTCCTTTTCATTCGAATCTCAAGGAGGGCTCCTTGAGACTCAAGGTGGATGATAGCACTCTCTTTTTTCGTTCGGACGGCTCTTTATTGGTCGACGGGGCTGACCGCATGAAAGGCGCGGACGTCTCGTGCATCTTGGAGATTCCCGGGTCATGGTTCTATCAGGAAAAGTACGGTCTGACGTGCCGGTGCGCGCAGGTCCGTATATGGTCCGAGGTGGTGCCCGGATCTCCGCCTATGGCGCGCCGTCTCCTCCTCGACGAGGACTAGTCTCTTCACTTGTAAATTTCACGCGCGCGGGTCAAGAGCGCGCCCGTGACGGGATGGAACTCGCCCTTGGTGAGCCGGCCCTCCTTTATCAGCTCCTTGCGCGCCTTGGACACGGCCTGGATCCACGGGTTCTTCTTCTCACCCTTGGCCTTGGCCTTGCTCACAATCTCGCCCGTCTTGGGGTTCATCTTGAGGTCCTTCTTGGTCAGACCTCCCGCCGTGTGATGGGCAGTACCGTTCATCACCTGGGCTCGGGAACCGACCGTCATTTATTAAAGCTCTATATTTTATTCAGGTGGGCCTGCACCCATTACAGTACCAGACCCCTGATCTCGACTTTTTCCATGGTTTGGCCGTGGGATCCCCGACCTTGTTCATGATGCCAGAGTACAAGGCGTTCGAAACGAGGCGCCCCGCCCCCTTCGCCCTGGGGCTCCCAGCGAGACGGGCCCGCATTTGCGCCGCCATGGCCTTCTTGAGCACCTTTCGGCGATGCACGACGGCCCGTTCAAATTGGGCCAAGACCTGCCTGTGCGTGAGCCGGAGCTGTTTCAGGGTCATTTCGTCTTTTTTATAGACCGAGGTTTATTCTTGTTCAGAGCGAGTTCATACATGGCTCTGAGCAACAGAGAGTTGGCGCGTTTTCTCACCGCGGCCCTCTTATTGGCGTTCCGTTTCTGGGCCTCAAGCAGACGAGTACGGTTCGGGGTACTAGGCATTACCTTTAGAGGGTACTTTATTTCGGGGCCCACGGGTGCGGAATGACTGAGGCGCGGTCACCGGCCATGCGGTACCGGTCCGAGAGGTCCTCGGGCGGGTAAGACACGGCGAAACCTGACGAGCGAGACGCGTACCACAAGACGAGCAAGACGAGACCAGCAGTAAACAGACGGCTCATTACAATTACACGGCAAAAATTTTGCGCACGGCCCGAGCGGTTATCCCGCTCTTCGGAGCGCAGGGCAAGCGGGCCCTGAGTCGCTCATCTTGGAGGGCGTCGGCGCACACGGCTTGCTTGTGTCCCTGGAGCGCCATGATCGACTCTTCGATACTCGGGAGGGCCTCGGTGCCCTTGTAAATCAGCTTGGTGACGTGGACCTTCTGCGTCTGGCCGTTGCGGTGGGCCCGAGCGATCGCCTGGAGCTCGGTCGCCGGGTTCCACGCGGGTGTGGTGATGTACACGCGCGTCGCCTCCTGGAGGTTCAGACCGACTCCACCCGCCTTGATCTGTATGAGGAACACGGGCGCAGGCGAGCTCGTCGAGGCCCGGAAGGCTTCGATCCGCTGACTCCTGCGTTCGGTGTCTATCGAGCCGTCGATACGGAATACCGGTACGCCAAGGGCCACGAGCCTGTTCTGGATCTCGTCCATTTCGCCCATGAATTGCCCAAAGACCAGCGCCTTTTCCGAGGGGTGGCCCTGGATAGCCTCTATGAGGGCGTCCATCTTGGCCGACCCGCCCGTCCAGGGCTTGGGATCGACGCCTTGTTTGGTCGCCATACCGTCCAGGTACAGCTGGGGCCAGGCCATCACCTGCCGGACACGCAGGAGACACTCGATGAGCTCCATCTGGTGCGTGTTTTGCGTGCCCTGATGGAAGATGTCCGAGACGGTCTGCTGACTCTGGGCATAGACGGTACTGTACAGAGCCGCCTCTTCCGGGCCCATCTCGAGCTCGAGGGCGTCTATGGCGCACGGAGGCAGGCTGAACCGCTGACAGTCCTCCTTGGTCCGACGCATGAGGTACTGCGTTCGAACACCGTTCAGGTCGCCCTGAATCCGCCACCGGGAAATGCCCAGGAACGCACCGAGCGCGACCAAGTCCTTGATCGAGTTGAATATGGGCGTTCCGGAGACGACCCAGCGGATTCGGCCCGCGAGCGCCTTGGCGACCACGTGCGTTTTGGACCGCTGGTTCCGAATCTCGTGACCCTCATCCAGGATGATGCGGTCCCAGAACGGGCCCAGAAGCGCACACGGCGGCGCACCTTTGCGCTGCGGAAGGACCGAGTACGGCGCGATCGTCACTTGCGCATCGCGGTTCACGTGACGCTTGGGCCCATCGAACAGGTGCACACTCAGGCCAGGCGCGAAGATCGCCAGCTCGGACTGCCACTGGGCCACGATGGACTTGGGCACGATGACGAGCGTCCGGCGCTGCGGGTTATGGAGCATCATAGCAATAAGCTGGACCGTTTTTCCCAGGCCCATTTCATCACACAGAAAGCCACCGGACACGACCGGGTCCGCCTCACGAGCCAGAAGCCACTTGACGCCCTCGCGTTGATGAGGCAAGAGACGGAACGCCATGTTTTTTTGACCTAGGCCAAGGGTCCCCTAGACCCTCTTGTCCACACAACTCTTTTTCCTGGCCCTAGTAGTAGGATGGGAGACGATGTACTCTTCCAAAAGCTCTTGAAAGTTTTTAAAGAGACGAGTCCGAGTGAAACGACCAAGATCGTCGGTGAACTCCCCGCGGCCCAACAACCCACGGGCGCCGCTGCAGCCGTCCTGGCCTCAACAAACAACGAAATGATTGCAATTTTGAAAAAACTTTTAGAATCTCCTCAGGTGGGTCAACCGGCCCAAGAGACGGCGGCGAGCGCTGCCCTGGCCGCGGGTGCCGCCGGTCTAAAAACTGCTCGTGAATCCATAGTCTCAGGGCTCGTCAAGGGAAAGACCATAGCGGCGAGTGCGGCTTCGGCTTCGGCTTCGGCCCTGAAAAGTCTATGGGTCAAGGAGAATGGTCAGTCAGGAATCATAAAACGTCTTCCGTGTTTGGTCACGCGCGTCATAGAGGTCCTGGCGGAAAAAGGGGGCGCGTTGGCACAGTACCTGGCGCTAAAGATCGGTCCGGCCCTGAAACTCGGACCCAGGACCGTGTTCCACTCGCGTCTCGGTGCCGTCACCGGTGGCCAGATCGAGTTGCTCCGACAGAAACTGAGCCCTGAGGCTTTTGCCGAGTTTCTCAAGGGGCTCGGAAAGCGCTCCAATTCCCGATCGAGTCCGAACCCGACCCGGTACCTCGCAGGACTCGGACTCCCCGAGGAGGGCCCTGGGACCCGTGAGTTCACCCGGCTCGGTCTCGAAGGTCTCGTGGGGCCCGGACCGCGCTCGATCAACAGGCGCACAGCTCCGAACGTTTCACTAAAATTCGGAAAAAACGGTCGGAGAGGGTCCAGGGGATCCTTGATTTTCACGGGGGCCGGGCGCGCTCTTGGTGCCGCGAGGAGATTATTTTCGCGCCCATCTAGTAGTAAACAAAGGATGGCCGAGGCTCAGACCCAGACGACTGGACTCGCCTCTGAGGCGCCCGCGGCACCCGCGGCGCCCGCGGCCGCTCCGGAGAACACGAGGTTCAAAAACCTCAAGAGTAAAAGTCTCGAAGATCTCGTGAAACTTCGGAAGGTGCCAAACGGGCCACCGGGTTCCAGGGAACAAGTGAATTCTCTCATTTTCGAGAAAATGAATCGCCTCGTGCGCAACTCGGGAACGTACGGAACATCCACCCTGAAACAGGCCCTGCGGTACCTGCGTAACGTGCCGAACCTCCCAGGACGGGACCGCGTCATGGACGCTATACGGTCTCGAATAGACGAGATCGAGTACAGGACCCGTGATGATCCGCGCCGGGCCCTCGAGAAACTCCAGGCCCTGCGCCGGAACCTTGGTGCGGGCGGATTGTTTTCTAACTCAAATATTAGATCGATGTTCATGAATGCCGAGCGCAATTACCAGCGCCGGATAGAAAACGAGCGCCGGCGCCGTATGAACGAGAACAGGGCCCGGCGTGGTCTCGAGCCGGCCCCTATCCCGGTCTCGCGCAACAGGAACCGTCTCCCGCCTCTCGGGAACGTTCCGACGGTCCTGCGTCCACCGCCGAACCAGCCCCAGCCGAACCTCAAGCCCGTGAATCTCGGTCCTTTGCCTGCTCCGCCGCCCATGCCTGCACCTCCTCCCCTGAACATGGGCGAGACCAAGGCGCTCGCGAACGCGGGCGGGGAAAACAAGGCCCTGAATCTCGTGACGAATGCGGGCGGACCGAACAACGTCCTGAAAGCGGCCAATCAACTCAAGGAGGCGGGAAACAACCCGAACCTCGCGATCGCAAAAGGTGCCGACCCCAAGAACGTGCGTATCGTCCTTCAGCTCGGAGGGGCCAACAACGCGGCCAGGGTTGCTGCCGCGACCCCGAAACTCATGAAGCGGCGCCGGCGCCAGCGGCGTACGACCAAGCGCAAGTCGAAGACCGCTCGGCCCAAGGTCTCGGCCCTCAAGAAACTCATACGGTCCTTGCCCAAGAAGAAGCTCTTGTCCGTTTTGCCCGCGAATAACAAAAAGACTCTAGAGGGCAAGAATAAGGCGGACGTTGCAACGCGCGTCACAAGTTACCTGACTGGCCGGACCAAGAAAAAGTAGGTCCTGTGACCAAGAGGGAACCTAAAGACCTAGACCAGGACAATGAAAAATGGAAGATACGTTCAAGTACATCTTGACGCTGGGCCAAGAGCGCCAGGCGCACCCCGAGGCGTCATGGGTCCGTATCACGACAATTACTATGATTGCAAAATTCCAAAGAGACATAGATCTTGCCGCGTTTCGGGACGCTTTTCGCCCCGTGAAGATTCGCGCCAAGGGCTCGCGCTTCGGTGGCTTTGAATGGACGATAAAGCCCACGTCTTTTTATAACCAGGTGACGATTCGGACCCGGGACCAGTACTCGAACAAGAGCGTCAAGTTGTTTCCGAACGGCTCGGTCCAAGTGGCGGGGTGCTCAGACCTCTTCGATTGTCGGCGCGTGGCCCGCGTCGTGAGTTTCATAGTGAACAAGACGCTCGGGCTCGAGGTCCCGAACGTGATTCCCATGGAGACAATAAGCGTCAAGATGATAAACACCAACTTTTCGCTCAACTGGTCTGTGAGTCTGAACAAGATCATTCAGCACTTTGCAGGCCGGCCCGAGTTCCTCGTGACGTTCGATCCCGACCGGTACAGCGCCGTGAAGATCAAGTTTAGCCCAGGACCAGACATGAAACGCGTGACGGCCAGTATCTTTTCCACGGGAAAGATCATCGTCACAGGGGCCCAGACGCTCAAAGAGATTGCCCTGGCCTATAAAGTCCTTTTGAATAACATCAAGGGGACGAGACTCACGCCTTCGGTCAAGAAGGACTCGTTCGGTGTGATTCTCGGACACACGTTCGACCAGTGGATCCCCGTCCTCCAGCGCCGCGGGTACACTCCTTGGACCGCCTAGGTTTTTTTCGCCGCACCCATTAAATGTCTACACGTCTCGGCATGGGTGACGGGCGCTGTCTGACCTCCTTCGAGTCGGCCCGCTTGACCAACGACACCATCATGATGAAGAACGGCATTCCGTACGAGTCCAACTACAAGTATCGCATGTACCTGCAGAACGAGGGCATACAGGGACTGGGCCTGCCTCTGCGCGACGGCGCGTGTGGTGCCCCCGTGCCCATGGGCACAGCGACTTTAAGAGACGGCAACCTTTCTCTTCAGCGATGAAAGTAGTCATCGATGGGAACATCGGTTCGGGTAAAACGACGCAGCTGGGACTCCTCAGGGCCAAGGGCTACAGAGTTTTCAAAGAGCCCATAGAGGAATGGCCTCTCGAGGAGTTTTACAAGGACCCCAAGACGGGGGCGTTCCCGCTCCATATGGCCATTCTGAAAACGCTCCAGAATAAAGGACCGGCTATTTACGAGAGGTCTCTCTTCAGTTCCCGTTGGGTCTTTTGGGAATGGGCCAAGACGCGCGGACTCACCATGCACTCGGACATATATGAATACTTTTATGAAAGACACTTGTGGGTCCCGGACGTCTATATATTCTTGTCCAAGTCTCCCGAGGAGTGCCACAGGCACATCCAGAAGCGCTCACAGACCGGAGACACGCACGTGACTCTCGAGTACCTCAGGGACCTTGATGATCTGTACGTTCGCATGATCAAGAACGTACCCTGTGTCGTCCACGTCTTGGACGCGCGAGGACCCCCTGAGGAAATTCATGAAAAAATATTAAAAATTCTGAATAATAATGAGCAGTCAAAGGTGCTCCTCCGTAACAGCCATGGGGGTCAAGTGCAAAAACCTGGCCGTGACGGATGGCAAGTGTTCTGCCCACCTTTCCAAGACGTGTGTCGTGTGTCTTGAAGAGATAGGACGCCGACCAGGAATCCTTAAGAAACTGTCTCCTTGTAAACACGAGTTCCATACCAAGTGCATCTTTACCTGGTTTGAAACTTCGGACGAATGTCCCCTGTGCAAATCTGAGCAAGATGCAGACCTAATTATCGTTTTCAAAAAACACGTCGAAGAGAATCTCCGTCTCAAGTACCGTGACGCCATCAAGTCCCTTGAGGCTGAGGTGGCTCGACTCGAGCGCGCGAGACGGACCCAAAACTAAAGCCGTACATATGTTATGAACGGGTTGTTGTGCACGGGAACGACCCAGAGTGGGGGCCGGTGTAGAAACAAGGCCACCAGGGGCGGCGGGGACCGGTGTCACATGCACACCGATGACACACAGTGCTCCGTGTGTTTCCAGGGTCTCCATAGAAACACGAGGAAGCTTCCGTGCAGTCACGAATTCCACACAAAGTGTATAGACCGATGGAAGCGTACGTGTCGTGCAGACCCCACATGTCCCATCTGTCGCATGCCCTTTGACGTCCCCGTGTACAGAATAAAAATTATTATTCAAAAAGTCCAGGAAGGGACGAGTGACGCGTTGGACTACACGACGTCGAACGTCCAGGGCATACAGGCGGAGTTTGGTCTGGACCTTCGGGCTCTGGACCTCGCTGGAGACGCGGCCGCACTCAACATCATCTTCGATCTCGAAGAGCACGAAAACCTCGCAGAAGTCCTCAGGACTCTAGGAATTCCTAGTGTGTAATAGTAATGGTCAGACCCTTGCCCCAATCGGGCGCCGAGCCCGACTTTACGTACGACCCTTGGGGCACGTCGGGAAAGGTCCACGATAACTGTTACGATTATGCCTTCGGGAGCTTTTCACGCAACAGAACGTCCAAGAGCGTCCCGGGGGACCGTTCACACCAGTCCTCCATGGGTCTCACGTTCAAGAAGTGTACAGGGATTGCGACCCGTATACAAGGCGATAACCCGAGGGCTGTGTACAGAATGCGGAACCCTGCGGCCCGGTGTCGCCCGGGCTACTACAAGGTGATGTGTTTCGTGGCGCCCACCAACGACTTTGGAAACTCGACGGGCGATTTTCATTTTTTGAAACAGGTTGGCCGGGTCCGGTACAGGGTCAGGCCCGGTGACACGGTCCCAGGACTCTCTCGATTCTTCCACGTCAGGCCCGAGGTGATTCGCGAGGCGCTCCGGAAGCCGACCAAGGCGCTCAGTCCGAGCAACGGTCGCATATCCAACAGTAACTTGACGATCCTGAACAAGGAGAATGAAAAGGCCAGGCTCGCGGCGCGCTTGACCCCGGGACGTATCATCACGTTCCCGGTCAACCTATGGGCCCATAAGCAGGGATGGGCCGGAGGACCCCTGCTTGTCGACGCATCAGGAAAGACTATCGTTGATCCACGCAAAGCGAATCTGAGATACAAGCCCGGGTTCCACTACACGAAATTGTGTTCGGTCTGGGCCGTCAGGCGGGGACTGGCCAAGACGGGCTCGAATAATAATCGTTGATCTTTCTAAAGAAAGATGTTGGCCGTCCTCCAGTCCCGGACCACCCGTGAGCGTTTGTACAACGCGATCATTTTCGCTATTTTCGTCGTGTTCTGGACCTTTTTCCTCAAGTTCCTGTGGAACCAGACGCTGGTCCCGCACATCACGGTCTTCAAGCCTGTCAGCTCTCTCGTCGACACGTTTCTGTTGGCCGTGGGTCTGGCCGCATTCAGGCTCTGAGGAGCGCACTCGCGACCTCGACCTTCGTGCGAAGTCCGCGGGTATTGATTCCCGCCTTGTTTGCGAGACCCCGTAGATAATTCAAGCTTTGGCCATCGGCATAGACCATCCGCCCCTTGGCGCTCGGGACTTTCACACGGCCCGTGCCCGGACTCTTTATTCCGAGCACGAGACGTGGGCGCTGCTTCACGGGGCTCGGGGCTGAAAACGCAGGTAGACCTTTTGCGAGTCTGTTTTCCAGGACTTCGATGGCGCGGGCCCGAGCTACGTTCCGACGTCCGTAATAGTTGTTGACGGGCGGGGCACCCCGACGGCTCGGCGACTTGGCAAAGTACGCGTTCATGTTGGGCGGCGGGGGCATCAAGGCGTGTATAAGGTTCTGGAACCGTTTGGTCCGTAGGATGGACGGGCTCAGGCGCGCTCGGGCCTGTGCCGGCGTCACGGATTTGGGCACGGCTTCGCGTTTCTTGTTCGCGAGGGTGAAGAGTGGGCCCTTGGGACCGGCCCGGCCTTTACGGGCCGCTACAGCACGTGCACGCGTCGAAGGCGTGAGACGCATAAAGGTCCTGGGCGTCATGGCTATGAATTCGGCGTTTGTGTAGTTGGAGCGGCGCTGCTGTTTCACGGGGCTCCGCTGCTGTTTCACGGGGCTCGGCCGCTTCACAGGGGGGCTCGGACTCAGAGGTATTTTCATCAAAGGATCTTTGAGAATCTTACGGAGCGTCGCGAGACCCGGATAACTCACGCGGTACTTGAGACGGCCCTCGCTCGTGAACGTGTCGCTCGTGGAACGGTACCCGGGCGGAACGTACTTCATGAGGAACTGTCGCGTCAGGACGAGCTGGGGCATAGAACGGGCCGTCAGGTGAAGCATGTCCCGTAGGAACAGGTGCATGTCGTAACGCGCATCCGTATCGGGCCCTATTCCAAACATTTTGGAAATGTAACCATTCTTATTCGCTGTATTCACGGCGGGATTCGTGCCCGTTTTCTCGAGACGGGCCCATCCAAAATCAGCAATTTTCGGCGCACCCCTGAACATGAGGATATTGTCGATGTGCAAATCGTTGTGTCGAAAGTTCGGATAGGTCTGCATGATCGAATAAAGAGTATACAGGACTTTGTTTATGACACTCAGGACCTGAGTGTCCGTGAGCGTCTTTTCGTTCTTTTCGAGCCATTCACGCAAGGTCCCATCTGTTGCACGCTCCATAAAGATGACGTACTGACGGTGAAGATCTACGCCCGTCGTCTTGTTTTTTATAGCTTTCATTTCATCCACGGGAACAAAGTCTGTACACTCCGTGACTTTGTCTTGGAGTTGGACGACGCCTCCAAGATGCGCAATTTTCTGTACAGCCTTGTGAATCTTGTACTCGACCAGGGCCGGCTGTTCCTCGTGACGCGCTTCGGCCGCCTTGTCGAAGGGCGCTACCTTGATGGCCAACTGGTTAAAGACGAATAAAGGGTTACGGTTCGCGGCGAAGATGACTCCCTGTCGACCCGCACCTATTTTACGCAGGCCCTTGAGATACTTCAGGGACCCACAGTGGAGCGTGCGTTCATTCACGGGTGGGAGGGCGCGGGGCGGGGGACGACGATTCAGGACGGGAAACATGGTCAGGTGTTTTACTGCGTTGTTTTTTGTCATTACACTATTCGGTACGCCCCGGGTCACTTTACGACCCGAGGGGCTTCTGTGATATACATATTTCCCTCTCGGCCCTACAGCAATCTTGAACCTCTTTTCACGGACCCAGTTCTCGACCATTAGTACTTGCAAACATTTTTACTCGTCCTCTTCCTCGTACTCGGTGTGCACACTCTGCTCGTCGTCATCATCGACCAGGGCGCGGCTCGGGATCTTGTTGGCCGCGCTGAACTTCACCTGGTGAACACGGAACGTCAGGCCGAACCCGGCCGGAGTCCTCCAGATCTGGCTGAGCTCCACGAGCGTCGTGACGTTCTGGCCCTTCTCCAAGGTGTCCAGAGGAACGTCGACACCTTCGCTGTTGTACGACTCGGTCTTGACCTTGCCCGTTGCTGGGTCAGAGATCACCTTGAGGTTCAAGATCGGCGCGTAGCCCTCCTTGGTCGCCGGCTTGAAGGGACTCTTGTACTGATCGGTCAGAGAGTCGCGACTCATCTTCTTGCCCATGATCTCCTCACAGTGCTCGACCACAAAGTCCAGGACAGCCTTGTTGATCTCGTCCAACTTGTCGACTACGGCCGCGTTATCGACGCTCAAGGGCAAAGAGGTACTCGTGACCTTGCCCGTCGCCTCCTCAGTAAACGTGCTCAGACCAAAAGGTGCACGCAGGGCAGGTAACTTGAGCATGATCTTGCCGCCGGCCTTGTGGTTCAAGTACACAGCCTTGCCGCCGCGTGCATTCTTACGCACGTCGGAAAACTTGATGTCGGAGACAGAGAGATCGGAAATCTTGATAATGTTCATTTCTACTGTATCAGGGTCTATGGTCTTTAGGCCAGGACCACCAGGGGTCCCGAACTTTTTTGTACGTCCCAAGTAGGTCGAGATGGCAAACACGAAGCCGGCTGAAAACGCCCTGAGAGCATTTTTGAAAGCATCTAGAGAAGGCGGCAATCTCGCAAAAGCCGCCGCCAACTTCAAGTTGGCCGTGAATGCGTACAACGCGGCGAAAAACGCAGCGGCCAAGAATCCCACCCCATCAGCCTTGGAAAAGTTGAGAAATAGAATCATCGGAGTCAAAAAGGCCGCGACAAAGGCCCAAGAAGTGACGAGCAGAATGAAGGGGACCCGGAAACAGGGGCTAATAAGTACTAGTACGGGTCCAGAGACGGTGAAAATAGGAAATAAAAATTTCAACGTGACCAGAAATGGGAACGGAAAAATTACGGGAGTCTCACCGTCTGGAAACACAATGACAAAGTATCACCAGTTCGAGACCCAGAACGGAAAAAATTACGTACAACTCGAGAATGGTACGTGGTATCGGCTCGGGAACACATCATCTACAAAATACAATAAGAACAAAAAGAATGGAAAATTCAAACAGAGACCAGGGTTTTTTGGTCGGTTAGGAGGCGCCGCCGCGGGAGCCGCGCGTGGAGTGGGAGGCGCCGCCGCGGGAGCCGCGCGTGGAGTGGGAGGCGCCCTCGGAGGACTCGTCAAGCGGGGGCCCGCCAAGCCCGTGAACCCCAATAGCGAAACGGCGAGCCTCCTCCAGTCCACTAATAAAATCCCGTAGAAATAGAAAGAGAAATGTTCCTGGTCCTCTTGTTCCTCTTCGGCCTGTTGGCCAGCCCCATGGCGTTCAGGACGGTCCGCCAGGTCCTTGGGTCATGGGTCGCCAGCGTCGAGGGTCTTCCGACGCTCGCGGGTCTGGCCGTCCATGCGTTTGTTTTCGTGCTCGTTCTCAGACTCTTGAAGCGCCGAGGAAGACCACAGGCCTCTGCACCGGCACCAATCTACGACCCGAGCGTATCCAGGGCGACCGACTACGGGTCGACCCTTGCCGCCAAGGGCCCAGATGCCGTCGTGTAATTTTTTTTCCACGTCTAAAGTAAAATGTTGATGAAGATGCTTACCGTAATCCTGCTTTTCTTCATCGTGGCAAACCCGGCCCTGTTCAAGATCATGCGTGGCGTGCTCGGCTCGTGGGTCGCCAGCGCCGAGGGTCTGCCCAGCACGGCCGGTCTGCTTCTGCACGCCGTGGTGTTTGCCGTGATCTGCCGCGTGATCATGCGCTTCCTGGCCCGGCGCCAGATGCTCAAGTACTACGCCCAGTACGCTGATGAGTACGCCGACGAGTACGCCGACGAGTACGCAGAGGAGGCCGAGAAGTACGCGGAGGACAAGGAGTAAACCTAAATAATGATAAAGTACTTTTTGCTGTTCCTGGTCTTGGCGAGTCCTCTCGTCTTCAGGACGGTACGCAAAGTGCTCGGCACGTGGGTCGCAAGTGCCGAGGGCCTTCCGACGGGCGCAGGTCTCGCTCTGCACGCCTTTATCTTCGCTCTTCTGTCTACCCGAGTCATCAGTATGTACGGTCGTGGCCGCGGCGGCGGTGGACGGCCTCCGCCACCTCCTCCCCCACCTCCTCCGCCGCCGCCCCCGCCCCCAGAGGACACGGACGCAGCAGCCCAAGACGATTCAGGAACTTCAGCATTTTTCCAGAAAATTTTCGGTAGTTATATATAAATGTGGACCAAGGTTCTGATATACATGGTTCTCTTCTACATCGTGGCTAATCCCGCGACGTTCAAGCTGGTCCGTAAGGCTCTGGGCTCGTGGGTCGCAAGTGCCGAGGGCCTTCCGACGAGTGCTGGTCTTTTGTTGCACTCGGCCGTGTACGTTCTCGTGGCGTGCTATCTGCCTTCCAAGATTGTGAGCGGGTACGCCGATGCCCCTGGTGCTCCCGCCACCAACCCCGTCACTCAGGCCGAGGCGGATGCTCAGAAGGCCAAGGTGGCCGCCGAGTTGGCGAGCGCTAGGCTGGCTGCGGCGAACGCGTACGCGACGGCCCTGAAGGCGAGCATGGCACCGCCCCAGCAGGCCGCGCCCACCATGTCCAAGTACGCTGAGGAGTACGCCGACGAGTACGCGGAGTACTAGAGACCGAGGACCGGGCCCGAGGGGTCCTACGGACCCTCACCCCGCTCGAGAGACTAGAACTCCTCATCGAAACGCACGCCGTCACCTTCGGTCATCATGTGCTTTGAGTAGTCTCCGACGCGCTTTTCAAAGAAATTCGTCTTGCCTTCGAGACTTATAGTCTCCATCCAGGCGAAAGGGTTCTGCACGTTCCACACGGGACTCAGACCCAGTTGTTTCAGGAGCCTGTCTCCCACGTACTGAATATATTGCTTCATTTGTTCGGCATCCATGCCTATGAGTTTGCATGGAAGCGCCTCCGTAATGAAGTTTTCTTCGGTCTCGACCGCGCTCCGGACGATGTCTTTCACGACGCTCTCAGGGACCTTGTTCGCCAGGTGGGCATACAGGGCCAGAGCAAACTCGAGGTGGAGACCCTCGTCGCGGCTGATGAGCTCGTTACTGAAGCACAGGCCTGGAAGGATCCCACGCTTCTTGAGCCAAAAGATGGCGCAGAACGACCCGCTGAAAAATATACCCTCGACGCACATGAATGCGACCAGACGCTGGGCGAATGGTGGTCCGGTCTCAGTGACGCCGTCACTGGTCCCCATCCAGCGCAGGGCCC
>Ga0214180_1000332_pt1 | contig 17527 bp, 5 predicted proteins | sample TroBogEpilimnion_22_FD_153018 | JGI IMG/M metagenome (GOLD analysis project Ga0214180, IMG submission 153018) | Freshwater microbial communities from Trout Bog Lake, WI - 16OCT2007 epilimnion | ecosystem: Environmental > Aquatic > Freshwater > Lake > Epilimnion/Euphotic zone | place: Trout Bog... | reverse complement strand
TCTGTGTCGAGCATAGGCATGAGAAAGACGATCCTTCGGCACCTCAGGGTCTAAACTCCCGGGGGGTAGATGTCTCAGTCTTGTTGGCACGGAGGGCGCTTCATTGCCGGCGACAGAGCGTTCGCCAAGCTGAAGAACATCAGGAAGCCAGCGCTGCCGCCTGCTCACGCGGCGAGCGCGACGCCATCGAGCGAGCCAAGCTGAGAAAACGCCGGAGCGCGGGATTGTCATTCCCCGGCAGCCAGATCGCGCTGTAGGGCAAGACGTCCTCCGCGGACGCGAGCGGCCTGAAGGTGACATCGGGATAGCGTGTTCCGATCGAGGCTTCGCTCGCCAGCGTAATCCCGAGCCCCAAAGCGACCAGGTGCATCAAGGTCTCGCGGCCGACGCTATGCCGCTCGACCGAGGGACTGCGCCCGAGTTCAGCGATGCGACGGACGATATAGTCGTGGATCTCGGGGCCAGGCGCATCGCGGCTGACGATGAAATGCTCATCCTTCAGGTCGATCCACTCGATCCGATCGGCGTCGGCCAGAGCATGCCATTGGGGCAAAGCGGCAAAAATCCGAGCCTTCCAGAAGACCGCAATATCGCAGTGGGACGCCGGCGGCGTGCCGGTGACGAACGCGATGTCGAGCTGTCGCTCGGTTATCCGCGCGACATGCTCGCTCGCAGAGCCTTCGACGATATCGAGCGCAATGGCCGGATTGTAGCAATGATAGTGCCCGAGCAGATCCCGCACGAAGCCGCCCGAGACAGACGACAGGATGCCGATCCGGATCACGCCCTCACCGCCGCGCCCGGCGTTGGCGGCCGCCTTAACCGCGTGATCGATCTCGGCGAGCGCGGGCCGCGAGCGTTCCAGGAATCGGCGTCCAGCCTCGGTCAGTCGAACGCCGGTCGTCTCTCGTTCGAACAACGAGACACCGAGCATGTCCTCAAGCGCCCTGACACGCCGACTGACGGCCGACTGGCGAACCCCGAGGACCTGCGCCGCCCGGCTGAAGCTGAGATGCTCAGCGACAAGCAGGGCCTGAGAAACAGAAACAAGATTAATCACGCACCCGGCCTCCACTCATACGCGTGGGAACCCCGCCTCGGGAGATAGGATGGCACAGGTATTTGGGCAAAACGGGGGCGATGTTTTCAGGCGGGGTCGGGACCATCAGCAACTCCCCCTGGTACATAAGAATTGACGGATGTCTCTGAACTGGCCGCTACCAAGCCTTCGGCGACATGGATGCACCGATTGCGATTGGCCATGCAGGAGCCTTCAGGTCCCCTTGGCTAGCACCCAAAACGCGTCTATAAACTAGTTGGGTCTAGTAGCTGATCACATCATGACCTGAAGGTGCGCGGTGAGCGACGAAAAGCCTGACCTTCGATGGGGCGTGGAGCGGCGGCTCGAGTTCATCGAGTTTCGGCTCTTTTGGGAGGGGCATGTGAACAGGAGCGACCTGATAGAGGCGTTTGGGATATCGGTCCAACAGGCATCGACCGATCTGAACAGGTACCAGGGCCTGGCAGCGACAAACATGCTCTACGACAAAAGCGCGAAAACCTACGTCAGAAATACGACCTTCAATCCTCTTTTCCTGAAACCGGATGCAAGCCGCTATCTGTCTCAACTCAGGTCGGTCGCCGAGAGCATCCTAGACAGATCGGATGCGTGGATAGGCGAGTTTCCCGATTTTGCCACTGCGCCCGCACCAGCGCGCGCAGTGAACGCAGCGACACTCCGCTCCGTTATTGGATCTATCCGGAGATCAGAAGCCATCGAGATCAAATATCAATCGCTTTCCCACCCAGCACCGCAATGGCGCTGGATTGCACCTCACGCGATTGGATTCGACGGCTTCAGATGGCACGCACGCGCGTTTTGCGAGACTGATCACGCCTTCAAGGACTTCCTGTTCTCACGGATTCTCGAAACGCGCGGCGAACGGCCGAGTAGCGTGACCGGTAATGTCGACGACGATTGGAACGAATACGTCACTCTGGAAATCGGACCGCACCCGGACCTTTCCAAAACCCAAAAGAAAGTGATCGCTCTGGACTATGGCATGCGCGGCGATAGCGCAAAGATCTCGGTGCGCAAAGCGTTGCTTTACTATGCCCTAAAGCGACTTGGTCTCGACACCGATCCGAAAGCGAGACACCCCCATGATCAGCAGATCGTTCTGATAAACAGAGAACCGCAACTCACCGCCGCCGGCGCTAACTCGGCGGAGGGTTAAATGGCCATTATTGGAAATTGCAAGGCTGCAGCGAGCTTAGCCTCGTTACAGCATCCTTACGTTCTAAAAGCGAGATGCGAAGGTCTATGCCTGAGGAAAATTAGATGAGCGCCATTCCTCAGCCAGGATCAGTCGTCGAGGTTCGCTGCGCGACGTGGAAGGTGCTCGACACCAACATTCTTAGACTTGGTTACCGAGAGGTCCATTGTAGAGGCCTTTCCGGGATCGTTCGGGACAAGGAGGCAAGATTTGTCTGGGAGCTCGAAAGGGAAGCATCGGTTCTCAACCCAGCCGCGGTTCGGCTCGTCGCGGATATCTCGCCGGGCCTGATCGATACGAAGCTGCATCTCGAGGCAGCGTTCCGCCACACGCCGACCACGACCCGCCACCCCCTCACGCTTGGCCGTGCGGCGATCGACGACCTAACCTTCCAGCACCTCCCCGTCGAAAAAGCGCTGGCTCAAGACAGAGTCCGGCTTCTGATCGCCGATGACGTCGGTCTTGGAAAGACGCTCGAAGCAGGCCTGATCACCTCAGAGCTTGCCTTGCGCGGCCGAGCGAAGCGAATTCTCGTGGTCACCACGCGGGCCATGCTGACCCAATTCCAGAAGGAGTTCTGGACCAGGTTTTCGATCCCGCTATCTCGCCTCGACAGCGCCGCGATCCGACGGATGCGCAACAGGATCCCGGCCCATTACAACGTCTTCGACCAGTTCGACCGCTCGATTGTTTCAATCGACACGTTAAAACGCGACGCCCAGATTCGGGATGCGATCCAGCATTCCTATTGGGATCTGATCATCATTGACGAGGCGCACAACGCGGCAGTCCGCAAGAACACGAGCGGAACCAACTCTCAGCGAGCCGATCTGGCCCGGCTGTTGTCCCGTCGCACCGACTCCCTCCTCTTGCTAACGGCGACTCCGCACGACGGGTCGCAGCAGAGCTTCTCGAGCTTGGTCGAAATGCTGGACCCTACCCGTGTCCCGGATCCGGCCCGCCTTCACCGAAGCGACATAGAGGACCTGGTGGTACGCCGGTTCAGGACCTCCCCCGAGGTGGTTTTGGATATCGGCCGCGAGATTCCAAAGCGGGAACTATTCCGGCGATCCTTTCCGCTAAGCGGGGAAGAAGACGTTGCCTACCAGGCCGTGGCCGATCTGCATCTCGACCTCGATGCAGAGGTTACGCGGGGGCGCGCGATCGACTTATTCCGGACAACGCTAGCCAAGGCCATCTTCTCGAGCCCGGTCGCCTGCCTCGAGACCCTCGAGCGGCGCATCCGGGGGATTGAGAGCGGGACCGCCCGTGGCACCCCGGCGGACCGGGACAGACTCCAGGCGCTGGCGGACCAGGTCGCCGCGATCAATACAGGGGCGTTCAGCAAGTACCAGGACCTCTTGCGGCTCCTACGAGACCTGCGCTGGACCGGGAGGAACCCGCGGGACCGCCTAGTCATATTCTCCGAACGGATCGCCACTGTCGCATGGCTCTCCGAGCGCCTACGGGCGGATCTCAGCCTCGCCGACGAGCAGGTGGCGCGGGTCGATGGGGGTAGCGTTGAGGCAGACGTCCGGACCCAGGAGGTAATTGAGGCGTTCGGGCAGGAGCGGTCCCCCATCCGGATCCTGATTGCCTCCGACATGGCATCGGAGGGCCTTAACCTGCACTTCCAGTGCCACCGCCTAATCCATTTCGACCTGCCCTGGTCCCTCTTGCGGTTCCAGCAGCGGAATGGGCGGATCGACCGGTATGGGCAAGATCGGCCGCCCCAGATCAGCTATTTCGTGGGGGAGAGCACGCACCCGAAGGTCCGCCAGATGTGGGTGCTCGAGAAGCTCGTGGCGAAAGACGTCGCGGCACAGGAGGGGGTCGGAGACCCCGCCGTCTTTCTCGGCGTTGGGGACGCGGGAGAGGAGGAGGCCGTCGTCGCCGAAGCGATTGCCGCCGGGATCGGCCCTGATGCGTTCGAGGCGCAGATGGACGCCCGGGCCGCGGAGGCGAAGAGCCATCTGACCCTAGACGACGAGTTTGCGGCCCTTTTCGGGGATTACGCGACGCCGGCCGCACCGAAGCCAGAAGCGACGACCGCCGCAGACCAAGCCCCGCCCCGGTTGTTTCGGGACACGTTCACCTACGCGACCGCGATGATCGAACGCCTTTCCAGTCCTGAGGAGCGGGTCTTTTCGACCGCCCCCTCGGTCTCCCGGGAGGAACGGCTGATCCGGATGACGATCCCGGATGATTTGCGGGCACGCGACGGATTTGGATACGCCTCCGAAGGGGCGGTCGATGGCCGCTATATGCCTGAGGAGGCTGTTGGGCCTGGGGATCGGATCGAGCTCACCGACTAAGCGCAGGTGATTAACCGAGCCATTGACGTGGCGAAGTTGCAGGAACGGTCCTGGCCGACGGTGCAGTACCTGTGGGACAATCATCCTATCCTCGAGTGGTTTGCGGACAGAGCCAGCACGTTTTTCCCGGAGCACGCTGCGCCCGTGGCGTCGCTCAAAGGACGCCTCCCGCCAGGCGAAGTCTCTGTCGTCCTCCATGGTGCGATCCCGAACGCGAATGGGGCGCCGGTCGTTGACCGGTGGGCGGTCGTGGTCGTTGCGCCAGAAGGGACGCTCCGGATCGAGGAGGTCCATGACTTCCTTCACAGGACCCGGCTCTCTGAGGACACACCCAGCCGCCCGCTCGATGACTTGGAGCAGGCCCAGAGGGCGATACCCGCCGCCGTTGACCGTTTCCAGACACATCTCGTCGAACTGCGGCGAGTGAGGGACGCGGAGGTCCAGCGGGATCTCGACGCGGTCCTCGACCGGCTTATTGCGCTGGAAAGCCGGTTCAAGGCGCAGCTCTCACTCGAGCTCGGCGCACCGCCAGAAGGCAATAACGATTTTAGCCCGTTAGAGAAGCGTCGTTTGACCCTTCGTCGGGCGAAAGAGCAGAGGATTGAACGGCTGTTCCAGGACTGGACGGAATGGTTCGAGCGGACGCGCCGGATGGTCGCCGACCCGAACCCACATGTCGACGTCAAAGCCGTATTCCTGGGGTGAGCGGATGGACCTGATCGGAATCGAGAATGAGGCCGAGTTCTTCCCGTCAGGGACGTTGTCGGATGTCCTGAAGGATGAGCTTCAGGACATCACGTCCCGTTGGGCCGGTCTCGGAAAAGGCGCGCATCCGGTGGAGCGACTCGCCCGCGTCGCTGCCCCGACCATCGAGGCCCTTCGGCAAGTTCGGAACACGTCCGACCGGAAGCGACAGGCAGAGCTGACGCAGGACGCCCACCACGCACTTCTCTACGCCCTCGGCTATGCCTGGAAACGTGAAACGGCGCTGACCGCGCTAAACGGGAACCCGGTCATCCCACTCGTCGGCAGGGTTGCCGACGCGTCTGGCCGCGACGCACTGTGGATCCTCGAAGCGCCGATCGCTGACGTAGATGATGAGGCAGCCGATCCCCTCGGGGCCATGTTCATCAAGGAGCAGTTCCCGGACGACGTCCGCGAGGCAGCGCTCGTTGACCGCACGATCGACGCGACGCTCGCTGAGGGGATCTTCGAGCTGCCGGACGGGCCGCGCCACATCCTGGTCCTTGGTCTGTCCCAGATCGTCCTGGTGGACAAACGAAAATGGCCGGCCCGGTCCGTGCTCCGGTTCGACCTGCAGGAGATCTTCACCAGGGCGGACCGGGATACTCTTACCGTCATGGCCTGCCTCATTTCGCGCGAAGCGCGCGTCCCCGAACAGGGGGCACCGATTTCGGATCGGCTTGAGGAGGAGGCGCAGCGGAACGCCAACGCGGTCACCACTTCGCTCAAGCGAACCGTCCGCGACGCGATCGAGCTTCTCGGCCAGGAAGTGCTTGATGTCACCGGGGGCAAGTATCCTTCGACCTTCCCAGACCCAAGCCGCCGCGGGGTCTGGATCGACGGGCCGGAGCTGTCGCGGGAGTGCCTTCGCTACATGTACCGGCTCCTGTTCCTGTTCTACGCGGAGGCGAACCCGCGGTTGAACCTGCTGGACCTCCGGAACCCCATATATGCCACCGGCTATTCGCTTGAGGCGCTGCGCGACCTTGAGTCCGTCCCGCTTCGAACCACGGCGGATCGGGAGGGAACGTTTCTCTGGGAGAGCCTGCGACGCACCCTTGACCTCCTCTACACCGGTCTGGACCTGATCGATGCGGAAAAGGGGACGGGGCTGCGCCTTCCGACGGTCAAGGTGTCCCTTCTCGACCCGGAGAGCACGCCGCTCCTCAACGGGCTTCGGCTGCGGAACGAGACAATTCAGAAGGTGATCCGCCTTCTCTCGCTCCGCTCCACAGGAAAGGGCACCGGCAGGATCTCCTATGCCAAGCTCGGCATCGGCCAACTGGGCGCGGTCTACGAGACCCTGATCTCCTTCACCGGGGTCGTCGCCAAGACGGATTTGATTGAGCTGAAACCGCGCAAGGGCCGGTCAGCTGATGCAGACGAGGAAGAAGCGGGGGAACCGCCCGAAGACGATGATGAGACTGAGGAGGAGGTCGACGAGGCGGCCGATGCCGAGGCAGATGAGGAGGTGTTCCGTAGGGACAAGGTGGACCCGCTTGCGCCGAGCTGGTTCGTCCCGCGCAGCCGTATTGGCGAATTCGGCGCCGAGGAAATCGTATTCAAGGGGGCGGAGGCGCTCGTCTACCCCAAGGGGACGTTCATCTACCGCCTCGCAGGCCGAGACCGGGAGAAGTCCGCTTCCTACTACACGCCTGAGCCGCTCGCGCGCCTGCTGGTCAAGCACGCGCTCATGGAGCGCTGCAAAGGCCTGACCGCTGACGAACTGCTCGACCTGAAGATCCTCGAGCCTGCGATGGGGTCCGCCGCCTTCCTTGTGGAGACGACGAACCAACTCGCCGACCTCTATCTAGAGCGGAGGCAGAAGGAGACGGGGCGGACGATCCCACAGGACCAGATCGTCATCGAGAAGCAGAAGGTTCGCGCCTATATCGCGGACCGTAATTGCTTCGGGGTTGACCTGAATCCGATAGCGGTTGAGCTCGGGGCGATTTCGCTTTGGCTCAATAGCCTGCACGCCAGCGACTTCTCGCCGTGGTTCGGTGATCAGCTCCACGCCGGGAATTCGCTGATTGGCGCCCGGCGCGCGGCATATCCGTCAGTCCTGCTGACCGCGAAGGCGCAGGCGGACCTTTGGCTCAACGCGAAGCCCGAGGAGATTGGCTGGCGGAAGCGGTTACCCGAGGGCCAAGTCTGGCAATGGCTTCTGCCTGCCAAAGACATGGCAAACTTCGATAAGGATAAGTCGATCGCGCCCTTCGCTGGTGACGCGCAAGATCGGATCAGGGCCTGGCGCAAGGACGGCTTCTTCAAGAAGCTCGAGCCGCACGAAATCAAGCTGGTCCAGAAGCTCAGCCGGATCGCGGAGGCGCTGTTCGATCAGGTCGCCGAGGACCTCACCCGTACCCGGGCCGCAGCCAATGACGAGATCACGCTCTGGCCCGATAAGGTGATGCCGGGCAACAAGCGGATGGACTTTCACGATAAGGCGCGCCTGAGCGCCCACCTGACCGGAGCGGACCACGCGTCCAACACGCTGCCCTACAAGCGGCTGAAGACGGCGATGGACGCTTGGTGCGCGCTTTGGCTCTGGCCGCTCGATAAGGCGGACTTGCTGCCGAGCCGGGCAGAGTTCCTGCAGGGTATGGCGATGATCCTTGAGGGAGGGTTCACCGCCGATGGTGCGCTGGCCGCGCCGAGCGTGGCTGAATTTGCTGACCCAGCGACGGATTTTTTCGACTTGCTGGAGCCCGACGCACCTGCGCGCGATTTATTCAAGGCGGCTGCAAAGCGGCAGGAGGGCTTATTCCGCGAAACCAATGTTGAGGCGCTGATCGACAGCTTCGACTGGCTCAAGACAGCCGTTGAGGTGGCTGAGCGCGAGCGCTTCGTGCATTTCGACCTGATCTTCGCCGACGTCATGAAGGTGCGTGGCGGATTCGACGTGATTGTTGGGAATCCCCCTTGGGCGAAGCCGTCGTGGAACGAGGGGCTAGTACTGGCGGATATCGACCCTATCCATGCCGGGCTGTCAGCATCAGACGCGAAAAAGGCCTTACCCGAGGCCCTGCCGAAGGCACCCGCCGTCCGGCGGGAAGGCAGGCTAGTTCCTGCGACAGAAGCCTTCCTTCTGGACTTCGTATCAACCCGTGGCGCGATGGAGGTGACTTCATCCGAGGTGATGAACCCCTTTGCCGGGGGCGGCTCGAACAACCTCTATCGCTGCTTCATCGACTTGTCGTTCAGGCTGGTCGCGCCGCAGGGCTATGCGGCGCTGATCCATCAAGACGGCCATCTGGGAGATCCAAAATCAGGGGCGTTCCGACGACATTGGTACGCGCGGATCGCTCGTTTCTTTGAGTGTCGCAATCAGATTAAGCTTAAAATGTTTGCGGATGTCGATAATAACGTTCGCTTTTCTTTAAACATTTATCGCGGTCGACCAGGCAATACGTCCTTTGATGCTTTTAGCGGAGCGTTCTTATCATCTCAGATTGATGACTCGTATTCACATGATGGAACTGGCGCTGTTGAAGGCATTAAAGGTTCCGACGGACGATGGAATACGCGCGGTCACAAGGGGCGCGTAATGCGTATTGACCAGTCTGCTATTTCAGTAATTCATGCGCTGTCGGAGGATGAATTAGTCCCTGTTGAGGAAGCGCGGTTCATCCAGCCGTTTTCCGATCGTACTCTGGGTGTATTCCGGCAAATGGCCCAGTTCCCAAAGCTGGCCGCCGCAATCCCGACGATCGAGCGGACGATCAGCACGGCGGCTGGAGAACGTACTGTCGAAATTCCGCTTTGGCAGATGTCGGCGCATTGGAACGAGACGGGATCGCAAAAGGACGGCACGATACGGCGTGATACGGCCTTTCGCCCAGCCGATCAGATGATCTTGCAGGGGCCGCTGTTTCACGTCGGAAACCCACTCTACAAGACTCCACGCACCGTCTGCGGTTCAAACAAGGCATATGATGTAATCGACCTAACTACCGCCCCCGACGATTATCTGCCCCGCACCAATTACGGCCCTGCGGTGGACCTAGCCGAGTACCGGCGGCGCATGACTGGATGCCGGTGGGACTCGACGAAAAGCCATGCTGATTTCTATCGGGTAGCGTTTCGAGCCATGATCGCGCTGAATGGCGAACGAAGCTTGGTCAATTCACTCATTCCACCCGGCACGACACATGTGAACAGTGTTGAGAGCATTGCATTCGGACGAACTGCTGACTTGTTGGCTGCAATACCGTTGTTCGCTTCCATCCCCTTGGACTTCTACATTAAGGCCAGCGGAAAGCAGAACCTGCATGACAAGGATGCCCAGGGCCTACCTTGGGTAGACGCCGGACCGACCGCTCAACATCGCGGGCTCCGGCTCGCCTGTCTAACCTCGGCTTTTAGTAGCCTTTGGAACGAGAATGCGGGCGAACTTGATGTCCTGCCTTGGTCGTCTTCCGACCATCGCCTGGACTTGGAGGGCCCCGTCGAAGGCCCGTCCACCTGGAACCGGACCACCGGCCTCCGCACCGAATTCGCACGCCGCATGGCGTTGGTGGAAATCGATGTGCTGGTCGCGCAAGCGCTCGGCCTGACCCTTGATCAGCTGACCGAGATCTACCGCATCTACTTCCCTGTCCTGCAGGAGTACGAGGCAGGCACTTGGTTCGACCAGAACGGCCGGATCGCCTGGACCTGCTCCAAGGGCCTGCCCGGTGTCGGTTGGCTTGACGATCGCGGCAAGAGCCCCGGCCGCGCCGCCTGGGAGAGGATCCTCGCCGACAAACCGGCGGAACTGACCTGCACCGCCATCGACGACACCATGCCCGGCGGCCCGCGCACGGTGACCCGCCACTTCGTCGGCCCCTTCACCCGCTGTGACCGGATCGAGGATTACAAGCGGGCCTGGGCGCATTTCGAGCGGCTGAAATCCAAAGAGGCTGCCTGAGGTGAACCCGATCCTTCTCGCCCGCCATGTTCAGGAAAGCTTGCGCGAGCTGGTCCACACGACGTTGAACAGTTCGAGCCGAGCCTTCGAGGGCATGGTGGATCGGTTCCTCGATAAGCCTGAAAACTTCATCAAGGGGCCATGGATCTCGGTCGACATGCCGTTCCGTCAGATCGACGGAGCGGCGGATGGCTCATGGATTCAACCCTTCCCTGAGGTCCCGCTCCGCTTCGCGCCCTATCAGCACCAGACAGATGCCTTCGCGCGGCTGAGCGGAGAGGCGATGCGCTCGACGCTGGTGGCGACGGGTACTGGATCGGGCAAGACCGAGTCCTACCTCTGGCCAATCCTCGATCATTGCAGGCGCAACAAGGGCAAACCGGGGATCAAGGCGATCTTGATTTACCCGATGAACGCGCTGGCCACCGACCAGGCGCGCCGGATCGCGGCAGCTATTTCCTCAATCCCCTCCTTGAATGGGGTGAGCGCTGGAATCTACGCCGATGCCGAGCCGAAGAACGCGACATATGAGGTGACGGCGGGCAGCATCATCACTCATCGTGAGACAATGCGGCGCAATCCGCCTGACATCCTGCTCACGAACTACAAGATGCTTGACTACCTGCTCCTGCGCGGACGGGACAAGCCACTCTGGCAGAGCAACGATCCCGAGGCCCTGCGGTTCCTCGTGGTTGACGAGATGCATACATTCGACGGTGCGCAGGGGGCCGACCTCGCTCTGCTTCTAAGGCGTTTGAAGTATCGACTTGGCACGCCCGAACGGCATCTCGTCTGCGTCGGCTCCTCGGCCACGCTCGGGTCTGGCGATGAGGCCGCCACCGAGCTGCGGCGTTATGCAGAAACAATCTTCGGAGAGACTTTCGACGCCGGCGCCGTCATTCGGGAGACCAGGAAAACCCCCAACGAGGTGTTCCGCGATCCGGAGTATCTCGACCGCCCCGATCCGGAGGAGATCCGGGTTGCGCTTCAGAAGGCCGAAGACCTCGATCAGCCAAACGCCGCGCGTCGCCTGGCTCTCTGCCTCTTCCCGGATGAGACCGATCCTGAACTCACCTTCCTGCGGGAAGGAGACCCCGCGGAAGCGGTCTGGCGGATCGCCCTTGGGGATCGGCTGGTGCAGCATCATCTCTGCCAGCGCACGCTCAAGATCATCGCTGAGCACCGCGGGCCCGCGTCGCTCGAGGCGATCGCAGCCGGGCTCGCCCAAGTGCGGGTACTGCGGGATTGGGCAGAAGCCGATTATCGCGCGCTTGCCGAACTGGTGGTGTCCCTGGTCTCCCAAGCGCGGTCGGGCGCGGCTTCCAGTCCACGCCCACTGTTCAACGTTCGCCTGCAGATTTGGATCCGGGAGATGTCTCGGATGGTCACGAACCTGCCGCGCCTCGAGGCGGGCGGGCGGCGGTCGGAGATGGACCTGTTCCACGGTCTCGACCTCGACGGTCCGGCACTGAAGCGAGCGCTTCCGGTGGTGAACTGCAACCGATGCGGGGCCACGGCCCATGTCGGCCGCCTGAACCCAGGCTCGAGGTCGTGCTGGGCTCCGCTCGAGCAACTCTATGAGGAGTTCTTCGACGAGAACGGGGGAGACCGGATCCGCCTTTTCTATCACGAGTCGATAGACCGGATGGTCCAGGCGAGTGGCGCAGGTAGCCAGATCGTGAAGGGGGCGCTCGACGCAGAGTCGATCGAGTTCATCGCGAAAGATCACGATAGCCTAGAACCGGGCCCCGCAGCTCCGGTCTGGATGTATAATCCGACCGACGGTCAGGGTAGGATCGACAGGACCTGCCCCGCCTGTGGCCAGTCCCGCGGGCTCCTCTTGTTCGGGATGCGGGCCGCCCGACTGACCACCGGGATCACGGGGACGCTCTACACCTCCGAGCAGAACGAGGAGAGCCCAAAGGCGAAGCCCCGTTTCCTAATGTTCTCGGACTCGGTTCAGGACGCAGCGCATCGGGCCGCGGTCGCCGAGACCCGCAACTCCCTCTCCGTCTACCAGAAGTCCCTTTTCACCGCGCTAGACGCGGCGGATAGCGGAGCAATGACCCTGCGCGCGGTGATTGAAGAGATCCCTGCCGCGCATCTGGATGCGTTCGGTGCGGACGACTTTACCGCGCTCTTCATCTCGAAAGAGCAGACTTGGCGTAGCCGGTATCAGGACCTCATTCGGGACGGCATTTCGATCTCGGATCCAGTTTTCCTCGAGCAAATGCGCCTTCGACTCGGCTGGGAGTATTTCGTCGACCTGACCTACCGGGCGCATTTCAGCCATACGCTAGAGGTGAATGGAATTGCGGCTGCAGACGTCCCTGTGGACCAGTTGCGCGCCACGGCGGAGCGACTTTCGCGCGAGATCCGGAACGCGCTCCCGGGCGCCCCAGAGATAGCGCCGGGCGCGCTAGTTCGGTTCCTGACGGGGGTTGTGCAGCGGATGCGCCAGCAGGGGGCGGTGGCGCACCCCTACCTAGTCGGTGCGGTGGCGACGAGCCAAGGCGGGCGCGGTCTGAACTGGTTCGCGGCGGCGGCTCAGATGGGCCTCGGTCGCACCGGGACCTTGCCCGCGCCGAATTATCGGAGGGGGCTTGCCCCGATTCCAATCACGCTAAACACCGGTCCGTCCGGATTCGAACGGATTACCAGGAACCATGCCTCAAACTGGTACCGGGACTGGCTCTTCCGTGCCCTAGGCCCGGCAGATCTCCGCGTCGGAACTGACCCCGACACTATCTATCCGATGGTGCTGAACCGCCTGGAGGCGGACGCACTGATCCGGCGCGTGAACGGACCGGACGGCCAAAACTGGGACGCGTGGCTCCTAGAGCCGGAACAGCTGACCGTCTCAACCGCTACTTTCGGACTCGTCTGCGGCTCTTGTGGACAGCGGGATACGACGCTCGAGGAGAACGCCCGGGGGGCAATCGGCTCCCCTTGCGCCCGGCTCGGGTGCGACGGCCAAATGGAGGCTGCGTTGGTCCCTCCGCGACCGGCCCTCCGCCGGTCCCTGGTCTCAGACCGGAACCATCGGGTAGTGGCCCGAGAGCATACAGGAATCCTCGAAGCGGACGAACGGTTGCGCGTGGAAACCGGGTTTATCAAGGGGGAATCCCGTTGGGCCCCAAACCTGATCTCCGCAACACCGACGCTCGAGATGGGGATCGATATCGGGGACCTGTCGACGCTGCTTCTGAGCTCGGTGCCGCCGGAGGAGGCGAATTACGTCCAGCGAATGGGCCGGAGTGGGCGCCGCGACGGAAATGCGCTGAATCTGGTTCTTGCCAACGCGCGTCCACACGACCTCCAGTTCTGGGAAGACCCGATCCCGATGCTGGCAGGACAAGTGCGCCCGCCGGGCGTGTTCCTGGCGGCGGAAGAAGTACTTTTGCGTCAGGTCACCGCATTCACCCTCGACACCTACGTGTCCGCCACTACGGAGAGCGGGGACTACGGGCAGGTCCGCGACGTCCTGAAACGTCGCGCCGCGGGGGCGGTCGAGGGTTTTCCGGTCGAGTGGCTGGATCTCGTCCGGGAACGGGGAACAGAGCTTGCGAACGTCTTCCTGTCTGGCCTTCCTCGAGAGGTCCAGGACCGGACTGACCTGGCCGAGCGAGTCCGGACCTTTCTCACAGTTATGGACGCCCAGTCGATCGGGTGGCGTGTCGGGACAGCCTTCGATTCAGCGGCAGAAGAGCGAGCACGGCTTCTGGAAAAACGCGAGGAAGCTACGAAGGAGCTCAAGCGGCTCCAGAAGCGGCGCGCAGAGCTGACGGAAGAGGAGTTCAAGAAACGAGAGGCAGAAATCTCGCGCGACAGAACGGAGATCAACCGGCTGATCCGGAGCGGGATAGACGACGTCCCGGTCATCAAGTTTCTGACCGACAAAGGGATCCTGCCAAACTACGCCTTCCCAGAGGAGGGGGTTAAGCTGACCTCCATCCTATCCCGTCGCAACGACTCCGCGCGAGACGAGGACGGACTCCTCTATCTTGAGTATTCACGTCCAGCGAGTTCGGCGCTGTCCGAATTTGCGCCGGGTCAGTATTTCTACGCGAACGGCCGCCAAGTCCAGATCGACCGTATAGAGATAGGCAAAGAGGACCTCAGCGCCTGGACCTTCTGCCCTTCCTGTTCCCACATCGCGAGAAGGATCGAAGGGCCAGAAAGCCGAACCTGCCCAAAATGTAACGATGATATGTGGTCAGACACCGGCGCGCAGCACGAGGTCGTGCAGCTTAAATCTGTCATCTCGGTCGACAGCGAAGAAAAGGCGGCCATTAGGGACCTCGATCAGCGGGATCAGCGGCAGTTCGACCGAGTGTTGATACCGTTCCATGAGGCCGCCGACATCGCCGCATCCTGGTTTACGAGCCGGGACACTGGGACTCCGTTTGGATTCGAGTTCATCCCACACTGCAATTTTCGGGACTTCAACTTCGGTCCAAAATCAACTCTCCCCGGACCGAGGATCGCCGGAGAACGGCGCCCAGGGCAGCCGTTCCGAATTTGCCGGCATTGCGGCACCCTGCAAAAGCCCCCCCGGGGCGAGGGAGACCGCGGGACGCACCCTCCAAGCTGCCTTGTGATGCGCGAACAAGAGCTTCCCCGGGACCGCTGGGAGACCGACGTATTCTTGATGCGTGGGTTCAACACCGAGTCGATCCGGATTGTAATTCCGGTTGTCGGCGACGCGGACGATGACGATCTGAAGAGCTTCGTGGCCGCGATCAACCTTGGCATGCGCCGCCACTTCGCCGGGAAGGTGGACCATGTGCGGTCGACCATCTTCCAGGCACGGTTGGACGGAATGACCACTGTCCGCAGCCTTTACCTCTACGACTCCGTCCCCGGCGGCTCCGGCTACCTCCGTCAAATCGGCGAGCACCCAGACACAATGCGGGCGGTAATTGCGCGTGCGGCCGAGGCGCTGAGGGACTGCCCGTGCAACCAAGAGCCGGGCCGTAACGGGTGTTTCCGCTGCGTGAAACCTTATCGGTCGCGGTTTGGCCCCGGTGAGCCGGATCGTGACCGGGCGCGCCAGCTCATGGAGACGATCCTCCAGAAATGGGACAGCCTGACCCGAACAGAAACCGGGATTGATGAGTCAATCCGAGGCGCTTTGGTCGAGAGTGTGCTTGAGAAGAGATTCCTGCGGGCACTCTCCGAGCTCTATGGGGAAGACGCGCTCACCCCACAGGTACTGGCAGGAGGGCGGCGAGGGTTTGTGCTGCGGGCTGGCAAGGCTGGCGCAGCGCGGCTCTGGACAATCGAGCCGCAGGTTCAGATCGATGGGCGGTTTGGTGGCCTTCCGAAGAAGCGGATCGACTTCCTGCTTACCCCAGTTGGTCGTAGCGGCGCTCGTCCAATCGTTATTGAAATGGATGGACTTGAGTACCACGCCGGCACTGTAGCGCAGGACCTGCTCGACCGGCTGACCATGATACGATCCGGGAAGGTCCGGGTCTGGACCTTATCTTGGCGAGACCTTGACCCGGAGGATCGGGCACCGCTCAACCCGCTGGCAGAACTGGGTCTCGGCCCTGCGAAGATCGGGCTTCTGAGCCGGGTCCTCGCCGATCCTCGCTTTTCGGCACTCGCTGGCCCGGTCCGGGCGATCCAGACCGACACCGCGCTAAACGCACTTCGTCGCCTGCTCGACGGTGAGGCGGAGGATATTGCTCCCGCCCGATCGGTTCTGCTACGAGCGCTCGTGGCTATGGGCAGGCCGCTCGACCAGCTTCCCAGGTCGGCCGTCCTTTCTGAGGAAGGGCGAGGATTTCTTCTAGCGCCAGGCCTTACCGAACATATTGGGGCCGGGGCGCTCGATCTCTATCTGGCCTGCCAGCAGATATCGCCCTCAACATGGCCGGACACTGATGAGGATCTTCGCCTTCTCCTTCGAGCCGCTCTACCTGAGCCGGGAGAGGCGCCCGCCGCGAAGGTTGTTTACACCGACGCTTGGCGCGGACTTTGGCGGCTCGTGAATCTGTTCCAGGATGTGCGGGGATTCCACGTCGAGCTTGACGGTCTCGACACCCTGTCGCCGCCGGACATGACGCATCCAACCGGTGCGTTCGGAGGTGAGCAGGATGCCTGGGCCGAAGCACGATCACTTTGCGACGAGGCTTTCCATCCACTAATCGACGCGCTGGTAGCCGCCGAGACGCCGGGGCCAGACCGGTTTGGCGACGACCTGCTCGCCGGGGGGCGGGTTGTCGGCATGATGGAGTTCGGCTGGTCCGTCGCATCAGTTGCCGTCGCGGAGGAAGCCCACGACGGGGTCGGCTGGTCATTGATCCCGTTCGACCCGGAGACGGACTCGGTCGGGGAGACCGTCACCAGGGTTTTGCAAGCGCTTGAGGGGCCACAATCATGATGGACGCGATCACGAAGCGAGTCTCCTACGACATTGGCTGCATGAAGAGCCTCCGGAAGCTGCCGGACAAGGTCGCGATCCGGTTCATGGACATGATGACCCGCTACATGTCGGACCCGTCCGGCAACGGACTGAACCTGGAATCGGTCGAGGGGGCGAGGGACAAGACGATCAAGTCCCTCCGAGTTGATCAGGGATACCGGGCGATCGCCTTCGAGGTGGGCCGAGATATCATGTTCGTTCACGTGAACGAGCACGACAAGGCGTATCGCTGGGCGTCTGGGCGAAAGGTCAAGCTCGACCCTGACACTAACCGCATCCGGGTGATTGAAGAAATTGACGTGGAGACGGAGCCCGTAGCTGCCCTGGTCTCGTCGGAATTGCGTCTCTTCACGGAGGTGTCCGACAAGCGGCTCCGCGCGCTCGGGGTTTCCGAGGAGGAGCTGCCGGCGGTGCGCCGGCTCCACTCGATCGAGGCGCTCGAGGCGGCCGAGGACAGGTTCGACCCGCTCTCCTACCAGGTGCTCTACGCACTCGCTGCCGGCTACTCGGACGAGGAGATCCAGGCACTGACAGGGCTAACGGAGGAGCCAGAATCTGCGCCGACGAAGGCCGATCATGCGGATCTGACCTTCGGTCAGATCATCGAGACGGAGGAGAGCCGCCAGACAATCTTCATCCCGGACTCGGAAGCGGAGCTACGGCGTGTTTTCGAGGAGGGGCTCGAGGGGTGGCGGGTGTTCCTCCATCCCGAGCAGCGCAAGATCGCCTATCGGGACTACAAGGGGCCCGCATTGGTGCGCGGTGGCGCTGGGACGGGTAAGACCGTCGTCGCAATGCACCGGGCGAAACACCTCGCCGACGAAATCGAGCAGGACCCGACCCGGGC
>Ga0214180_1000331_pt1 | contig 17605 bp, 20 predicted proteins | sample TroBogEpilimnion_22_FD_153018 | JGI IMG/M metagenome (GOLD analysis project Ga0214180, IMG submission 153018) | Freshwater microbial communities from Trout Bog Lake, WI - 16OCT2007 epilimnion | ecosystem: Environmental > Aquatic > Freshwater > Lake > Epilimnion/Euphotic zone | place: Trout Bog... | reverse complement strand
CCCCCCTGGTTCGCTTCGTCGCTCCGCTCCTCGCGATGACGATGTCAGGTTGCCAGCCATCCCGGAACCGGCAGCCCTTTCTCGCGCAGGAACGGAACGTTGAACAGTTTGGACGCGTACCGTGCCCCGCCGTCGCACAGGATGGTTACGATGGTGTGGCCGGGACCCATGGCCTTCGCCACCCGGACGGCGGCGGCGATGTTGATGCCAGAGGAGGTGCCGACCGACAGGCCCTCATGGATCAGCACGTCGTAGATGTGTTCCAGGGCTTCGGTGTCGGGGATACGTTCGGCGTCGTCGATCGGGGCACCTTCGAGGTTCGCTGGGATGCGGCCTTGGCCGATGCCCTCGGTGATGGATGAACCGGTGACGGTCAAATCCCCGTTCTTGACCCAGCCGTACAGGCAACTGCCCTCCGGGTCCGCGAGTACGATGCGGATGTTGGGGTTTTTCTCCTTCAACGCCATCGCGATGCCAGCCAGGGTGCCGCCGGTGCCGCAGGCGCAGGTGAAGGCGTCGATCTTGCCGCCGGTCTGGTCCCAGATTTCCGGGCCGGTCGACACGCGATGCCCTTCCCGGTTCGCCAGATTGTCGAATTGATTGGCCCAGACGGCGCCGGTTTCCTCAGCGAGGCGGCGAGAGTAGTGCACGTAGTTGCCGGGGTCGCGGTAGGGTTTGGCGGGGACGAGGCGCAGGTCGGCGCCGATCATGCGCAGGAACTCGATTTTTTCGCGGCTTTGGGTTTCCGGCATCACGATGACGCATTTGTAGCCCAGCGCGTTGCCGACCAGGGTCAGGCCGATGCCGGTGTTGCCCGCGGTGCCCTCGACGATGGTGCCGCCGGGTTTCAGGACGCCGCGCTCAATTGCGTCCTTGATGATATACAGGCCGGCGCGGTCCTTGACCGATCCGCCGGGGTTCATGAAATCGGCTTTGCCCAGGATGGTGCAGCCGGTCGCGGCGGAGGCACCGCGCAGCTTGATCAGCGGCGTGTGGCCGATGGCAGCTTGCATATCGTCCTGCCAGCCCGAACCGTGGTAGAGTGCCGTCATCGCTTCCTCGCTACACCAGAGAGAGAAATTTATGGTCCAGAATGTCCCTCCGACGCAAACATGGGACGCCCTGAAGGGCAAACCGGAGGCGCAACTCGTCGATGTCCGCACCGATGCCGAGTGGAATTTCGTGGGGGTCCCCGATCTGGCCTCGGCCGGGAAGCAGGCCGTGCTGATCCCATGGCAGGTTTACCCGGCGATGCAGCGGAACGCGGACTTCGAGAAGCAGTTGCAGGAGGTTGGGTTCACGCCGGACCACCATATCTACTTTATCTGCCGCAGCGGGGTGCGGAGCCTCGCGGCGGCGGAGGCGGCGCGGGCGGCTGGGTTTCCGCATGTGTACAATGTGGCGGATGGGTTCGAGGGGCCGCCGGATGGCGAGGGGCATCGGGGTGGCACCGCCGGGTGGAAGTCGGACGGGTTACCGTGGCGGCAGAAGTAGGGGCGGTTCGCGCAGCCGCAGCACCGCCAGCCAACGGTCCCCCGCCAGCCGCCCATCGGGCATGACGGGGAAATGCCGCATCGCGACGCTGTCGGAAACATTGCCTCCGATGGCCGACAGCCCGTCGGGACCGCCGATGTCCACCACGATGTCGCAGTGGGACAGGAACACAGGCGTGCGGGCCAGATCGTCGTAGCGGAGGCGCGCGTTCTCCTCCCGCCCGGTGCAGATCAGGTCGCCGGGCCGGGGTGCGTAGGCCTCCGGGCGTTCGGCGACGACGACCAGTTTGGGATCGTCCGTCGTTGCTGCGCGGATGTAGACGTCGTGCCCGGCGGCGTAGGGGAAACCGGGTCCGGCTCCGGCCATGCGCATGACGTAGGATACGAACGCGGCCGACCAAGCGTAGGTTGCGTCCTGTTCCGGCGGGAACACGCGTCCTGCCGCATCGTGCTTGCCGGTCCAGGCGGCCTCCCGTTGCGACGGATCGAGGCTCAGCCACCAGTATTCGCCGACGCGCTGCCACAGGCCCTCGGCGCGTTCGGGTTTGTCCGTCGAGACGGCCGGCGCGACAACACTGCCGAACGCCCGCCATTCCCGCAGCGCGATGGCGACCACGGCTTTGCGGGAGAATGCTTCGTATGGCGTGCGCGCGAAGGGGGGAATATGGGCGTCGGTCGCGCAGCCCGACAGCATCAGCGCCAGAACAACCGTGAACCCGCCGCCCCGCATTCTACCCCCGCTCGGGGAACAGACCCAGCAACCCCTCGGCCGTCGCCGCACAGCGGCCGCGCTCCGTGATCAACCCCGTCACCAACCGCCCGGGAGTGACATCGAACGCCGGGTTCGCGGCCGGGCTGCCGCCGGCGGCGACGCGGATCGTGGCGATCGTGCCATCCGCCATGCGGCCGGTCAGATCGGTGACCTCGGCGGCGCCGCGTTCCTCGATGGGGATTTCGGTCAACCCGTCCGACACCGTCCAGTCGATGGTGGTCGATGGCAGCGCGACCCAGAACGGCACGTCGTTGTCCCGCGCGGCCAACGCCTTCAAATACGTGCCGATCTTGTTGGCGACATCGCCGGTGCGGGTCACCCGGTCGGTGCCGACGATCGCCATGTCCACCTGACCGTGCTGCATCAGATGCCCGCCGGCATTGTCGGCGATGACGGTGTGCGCGACGCCGTGCTTGCCCAACTCCCACGCTGTCAGCGCGGCCCCCTGGTTGCGCGGGCGGGTCTCGTCCACCCACACATGCAGGTCGATGCCGGCGTCGTGCGCCATGTAGATCGGCGCCAGAGCGGTGCCCCAGTCCACGGTCGCGAGCCAGCCGGCATTGCAATGGGTCAGCAGGTTGACGCGCTGGCCGGGTTTGCGGGCGGCGATGTCCTGGATCAGCTCCAGCCCGTAGCGGCCGATGCCGGCGCATTGGGCGACATCCTCATCGGCGATGGCGGCGGCTTCGGCGTAGGCGGCATCGACTCGGCCGGGGGCAGGCGTGTTGCGCAGCCGGGTCAGCATCCGGTCGAGCGCCCAGCGCAGGTTGATCGCCGTGGGGCGGGTTTGCGCGAGCATCGCGGCGTCGCGCTCCATCGCTTCGGTCGAGGCGTCGGCGCGCAGGGCCAGACACAGGCCGTAGGCCGCGACGGCGCCGATCAGCGGGGCGCCGCGGACCTGCATGGATTTAATCGCATGCGCGGCCTGATCGCGTGTGGTCAGGCGCAGGATATCCAGCGCCCAGGGCAGCTTGGTCTGGTCGAAAATGCGCACGGACCAGCCGTCGGCCGCGTCCACCCAGACGCTGCGATACGCGACGCCATCGACTTTCATATTGCCGGAACCTTTTGGTGTAGGACGCACACCAGGGTGAACAGGCGGCGTGCGGTGTCGTGATCGATCTCGATCTTGCCCGCGAGACGGTCGCGCATCAACGTCGCGCCTTCGTTGTGCAGGCCTCGGCGGCCCATATCGATGGCCTGGATGCGGGCTTCGCGGCCCTCGCGGACGGCCATGATGTGGCTGTCGACCAGCATCTGATAGTCCTTGATCAGCCCCCGAAACGGGCCGAGCGCCAAGCCGATGGCGACGATCGGGACATCGTCCTCGCACCGGACATCGAACACCAGCCGCCCGTCGCGGATCATCAGACGCAGGACGTAAGGGCCCGGCGAGTCGATATGGGCCAACGGTTGAAAATGGTTCTCGGCGGCCAGATCGGCCACGGCTTGATCGCGGTCGGCCATGATGCAGGGGGCAAGGCTGGTCGGTGCCTCCCCATCAAGGACGACGCGGACAAGCCGAGCGGTGGTCATACCGAATCCATATGCTCTTTGAGCATGTTAAGCTTTAACATGAGGCCGACCGTGCCGCCTTTGATGGGGCGTAGCAGTCCGATCGACAGGATCGCCGCCAGCGGCACGAAAATCGCCGTCATCAGCCATTCGTCGGGGGTCCATGCTCGGTCCACAAGGAACATCGCCGGGACCAGCAGATGCCCTACCAGGAGGATGGTGAAATACGGCGGGGCGTCGTCGGCGCGGGCTAGGCCCAGCGGGGCGTTGCAGCCCTGGCAGGTCTCGCGGACACGCAGGAAACCGTTGAAAAGATGGCAATTCCCGCAGGAGGGACAGCGCCCGAGCAGACCTCGGCCGATGGCGGTGCCCATGGGCGGCATCGGCCAGCCGGGTTCTTTGTCGGAGCGGTCCGGCTGCCACTGAGTCGAGGCCATGCGTGCTTCCTTGCGACGATACGGTGACATTTTTACCCTATGCTGCACTGCAACACCAGTCCGGTGTGCTTGATCCTTCGCGGGTCTGCCCCGACACTGGGCCATGGCCCGTATTCTTGTCATCAATCCCAACTGTTCCGAGGCGTGCTCCGCCGGTATCGACGCGGCCATCGCGCCGTTTCGGTTTCCTGGCGGGCCGGTGCTGGATGTCGCGACCATGCGCGACGGTCCGCCCGCGGTTTACTCCTGGCGGGATTGGCACGCGGCGGTGGAGCCGGTGTGCCGGACGATCGAGCGGGAAACGGCGGATGTGTTCATCGTCGCCTGTGCCTCCGATCCTGGGATCGAGGCGGCGCGGGCTTCGACCAAGGCGCCGGTGCTGGGCGTGTTCCGTTCGGCGGTCGCGGCGGCGGTGGCGCGGGCGGAGCGGTTCGGGGTGATCGCGATCGTGGATGCCTCGAAGGGCCGGCATCTGGCGGCATTGCGGGCGATGGGGCTGGAAAGCCGGCTGGCGGCGGAGATCGCCCTGAACGTGTCGATGGAAACGCTGCTGGACCCGGACGCCGCACGCGCCCGCCTGATCGCCGCGGGACAGGCGGCGGTTGAGGCAGGGGCGGAGACGGTTATTCTCGGATGCACCGGCATGGCGCATCACCGGGGCGCGATCGAACAGGCGATCGGCGTGCCGGCGATCGAGCCATGTCAGGCCGCCGCAGCGTTGGCGGTGGGGATGTGCGTGGGGCGGTGAGGAACGCTTCGGTTTCCAAATCGTCATGGCCGGACTTGATCCGGCCACCCCGGGTGGCACAAAATCGCGAGGTTTTGTCGCTCGGGGTGCGCGGATCAAGTCCGCGCATGACGGAATTTGCTAACGTTATGCCCCCTCCGGACGCTACGCCTTGATATTCACATTCTGCCCGACCTGCGGGTTCGAGCTTCCGCCCGATGCGCCGTCCGGGCGATTGTTGTCGTTGTCGCCGTCGCGGTCCTTTTTCGGGGCGGCGGACACGGGGGCTGGGGCGGGCGGGGGGGAGCCGGAAACGGCGCCGATCGAACTCATGGCGTACTCTCCATTCGGATAGACGCGACCTTTTGTCGCGAGCGCGCCAGGACATTTTTCGCCGGCACCGCCATCATGCGCATGGAAAGGTAAAGAAAAGGTTAACGGCGGCCGATTATTTTGCCTACCGATGCAATTTTGCCAGTACATCCGTATTTGCTCGGATCACCAGCAGGCGCTTGATCTTCTGCGTCGGCGTCAGCAGCCCGTTGTCCACCGTGAACGGGCCGACCAAAGCGTGCTTGCGGATACGTTCGGTCACCGACAGGCGCTGATTGACGTCGGTCACCGCGATGGCGACCGCGACGTCGTCGTAACCCTCGGCCGGGACCAGCAGTGCGGTCAGACCCGCACGGCCGTCGCCGGCCACCACCGCCTGCGCGATGGCGGGTTCGGCCATCAACAGGCCCTCGATCTTGGCGGGGGAGACGTTTTCGCCGCCCGACAGGACGATCATATCCTTCTTGCGGTCGGTGATGCGCAAATAGCCGTCGCGGTCGAGCGCACCGATGTCGCCGGTATGCAGCCAGCCGTCCACGATCGCGGCATCCGTATCGGCGGGCCGGCCCCAGTAGCCGTCCATGACCAGATCGCCGCGCACCAGGATTTCGCCGTCGTCGGCCAGCCGCAGTTCCACACCCTCCAACGCCGTGCCGACGGTTTCGACGCGGATTGCGTCCGGGGGATTGCCGGAGATGATCGGGCCTGCCTCGGTCTGCCCGTAACCCTGGATGACCGGGAGGCCGAGCGCCATGTAGAAGCGGCCTACTTCGGGTTCGAGGCGGGCGCCGCCGGATACGATGGCCAGCAGGCGGCCGCCGAACCGGTCGCGCACCTTCGATCGGACCAGGCGATCCAGGATCGGGTCCTGGATGCGCTCCCACAGGCTGAGTCGCGTCCCGTCGACGTGTTTCAGGCCGATATCCAGCGCGCGTTGGAACAATTTCTGCCGGTTTTCCGGCTGGCGGGCGACCTGGGCGAGAATGCGGGTGCGAATGACCTCCAGCACGCGGGGTACCACGGTCATGATCGTGGGGCGGATCGTCAGCATGTCGGCGGCCAGATTTTCGACGCCGCGGGCGTATACGATCTCGGTCCCGATACTGGGCAGATAGAAGCCGCCGACGGTGTGTTCGTAGGCGTGCGAGGCCGGGAGGTAGGACAGATAAGTCTCGAACTCCATTTTCAGGGGCTTCAGCAGAATGAACGCCCCCTGCATGTTGGACAGGATCGCGCGGTGCGGCAGCATCACGCCCTTCGGCGCGCCGCCGGTGCCGGAGGTGTAAATCAGGCAGGCCAAAGCCGTGGCGGGCACCAAGGCCGCTTCCGCGGCGATGTCGTCGGGCGGGAGGTTGTCGGCGATCAGAGACGCCCAGGGCGTTGTCCCCGCCGGTGCGCCGTCCATGACGACCAGCAGATCGAGTTCGCCGGCGTCCGCAACCTTCGCAGCCAGCCCGGCGTTGGATACGATGGCGGCTCGGGCGCCGGAATCGCGCAGCAGATGCGCATGGTCGGCAACAGTGTTGGTTGTGTACGCCGGTACCGGCACGGCACGTATGGCCATTAGGGCCGTCTCGGCGATGGGGTATTCCGGGCGGTTTTCGGCGCATATCAGCACGCGGTCGCCGGCCGAAACGCCGGCGGCCCGCAGATGCCGCGCGCAGGAAGCCGCCATGCGGGCGAACTCTTTCCACGAAACGGCGTGCCAAGCGCCCCCGCGAAACGAGCGCGCGATGGGGCGGTCGGGCCACGTGCGGGCGCGGTCGAACATCATCGCGGCCAGGTTCGGCCAGGTCGGGTAGCTGCGCACGGTTTCCCCCTTGTTCGGCTGGGCCTTTTGTGGGCGCTGTTCCTACCCTACATCATGGTCTGACGCACCAGCCTAAGGATGTCCATCGATGGCCGAAACCGCTTCCGCCTTGCCCGCCTGGGACCTGTCGGACCTCTACCCCGCCCCCGACAGCCCCGAAGTGGAGGCCGATTTCAAGCGCGCCGAACAGGCGGCGGTCGCGTTCGAGGCGCGCTACGCGGGGAAACTGCCCGGCGACGATCTGGCGGCGGCGATCGCGGAATACGAGCGGATCGAGGAAATCCTCGGGCGCCTGGGTTCCTACGCCGGGCTGTTGTTCGCGGGCGATTCCACCGATCCGGCGCTGGGGAAGTTCTACCAGACCGTCAGTGAGCGCAGCACGGCCATCGGCAGCCATATGCTGTTCTTCACGCTGGAGCTGAACCGATTGGAAGAAGTGCCGTCCGCCGAACCCTACGGCCCGTGGCTGCGCGACCTGCGCGTGTTCCGCCCGCACCAACTGTCCGACGAGATCGAAAAACTGCTGCACGACCAGAGCGTGACCGGCAGCGCGGCCTGGAGCCGGCTGTTCGATGAGACGACGGCCGGTATGCGTGTGCCGTTCCAGGGCGAGGAACTGACCGTCAGCGCCACCCTGAACAAACTCTCCGACCAGGACCGTTCGGTGCGCGAGGCCGCTGGCAAAGCCATCGGGGCAGCGTTCGGGGAACGGGTGAAATTGTTCTCTTTGATTACCAACACGCTGGCGAAGGACAAGGAGATCAACGATATCTGGCGCAAATATCCGCGCCCCGGCAGCTATCGCAACCGGTCCAACATGGTGGAGGATGAGGTTGTCGATGCGTTGGTCACCGCCGTGCGCGGGTCCTACGGGCGGCTGTCGCACCGGTATTACACGATGAAGGCGAAGTGGCTCGGCTTGCCGAAATTGCAGCATTGGGATCGGAATGCGCCGTTGCCCCGCGACGACGACAAGTTGATTTCCTGGGATGAAGCGCGGGAGCGTGTGTTGACCGCCTACGGCGCGTTCAGTCCCGATCTGGCTTTGGTCGGCAAGCGGTTTTTCGACAATGCGTGGATCGACGCGGCGCCGACTCCCGGTAAATCGGGCGGGGCGTTCGCGCATCCGACCGTGCCGAGCGCGCATCCTTATTTGTTGCTGAATTATCATGGGCGGACGCGCGATGTGATGACTCTGGCGCACGAGCTGGGGCACGGGGTGCATCAGATTCTGGCGGCGGAGAAGGGGTATCTGATGTCGGGGACGCCTCTGACATTGGCCGAAACTGCCAGCGTTTTCGGAGAAATGCTGACATTCCGAGCGCTGTTGGACGCGGCGGCGCCGGCGCAACGACGGATTATGTTGGCGTCGAAGGTGGAGGATATGCTGAACACCGTCGTGCGGCAGATCGCGTTCTACCAGTTCGAGAGCAAAGTGCACGACGAACGGCGGTCCGGCGAGATTTTGCCGGAACGTCTGGGCGAAATCTGGATGGATGTGCAGACCGAAAGCCTGGGCCCGGCATTCGAATTTACGCCGGAATATAACGTGTTCTGGGCGTATATTCCGCATTTTATTCATTCTCCGTTCTATGTTTATGCCTATGCGTTCGGGGATTGTCTGGTGAACGCGCTGTATTCGGTGTTCCAGGGCGGGCATCCGGGGTTTCAGGCGAAATATCTGGAGATGCTGCGGGCCGGGGGGACGAAGCGGCACAAGGAACTGCTGGCGCCGTTCGGGCTGGATGCGTCGGACCCGGCGTTCTGGAACAAGGGCCTGGATGTGATTTCCGGGTTTATCGATGAATTGGAAGCGGCGTCCTGATGGCCGAGGGCAGTAATTTATTCGGTGAAATCCGCCGTTTCGCGCGCACATCCGGCGCCGTTGGCGGCATCGCTGCCCGTGTGGCGGGCGAGCGTGTGTTCGGGATCAAAACCGATCGTGCCGCGCATGCGGAGGATCTAAAAACCATCCTCGGCGGGTTGAAAGGCCCGTTGATGAAAGTGGCACAATTTCTGTCCACCGTGCCGGACGCGTTGCCTGCGGAATACGCGCTGGAATTGGCGGAATTGCAATCAAACGCCCCTGCTATGGGGTGGGCATTCGTCCGCCGCCGGATGGCGAGCGAACTTGGGCCGGCTTGGCGGGAACGTTTCGCCGCATTCAGTCAGGAAGCCGCGGCGGCGGCGTCCCTGGGGCAGGTACATCGGGCGACGTTGCTGGATGGCACCGATGTCGCGTGCAAGCTGCAATATCCGAACATGCCCAGCACGGTGGAAGCCGATTTACGGCAACTGAAATTGGCGATGGCGGTCTATCACCGCATGGACAACGCCATTCAGCACGAGGAAATCTACAAGGAACTGACGGAACGCCTACGGGAAGAACTGGATTACACCCGTGAAGCCGCGCAAATGCGGCTGTACGGCGCGATGTTAGCCAATGTTCCGGATGTGCATGTCCCCGCGCCGATCCCGGATTATTGCACCGGGCGTTTGCTGACGATGAACTGGCTGCAAGGCCGGTCGCTGATGGCGCGTCTGGCCGAGGAACCCGGCCAGGACGAACGCAACCGCATCGCGACGGCTTTGTTCAAAGGCTGGTACGTGCCGTTCTATCGGTTCGGCGTAATCCACGGCGATCCGCATATGGGGAATTATCAGGTTCAGCCGGATGGTTCCGTGAATCTGTTCGATTTCGGGGCGATCCGGGTGTTCGATGCGTCGTTCGTGCGTGGCGTGATCGATTTGTTCGAGGCTGTGCGGGACAACGACGAAGCCAAGGCGCATCACGCTTATACCACCTGGGGCTTTACCGATCTTTCCAAAGAGAAAATGGCCGTTCTCGGGCTGTGGGCGCGGTTTTTGTACGAACCGCTGATCGACGACCGCGTCCGCCCGATTCAGGAAACCGACGATCCGCAGTTCGGCCGAGCGGTGGCGGAACAAGTGCATGCGGGGCTGAAACGGACGGGCGGGGTGAAGCCGCCGCGCGAGTTCGTGCTGATGGATCGTTCCGCCATCGGCCTCGGCGGCGTCTTCCTTCGCCTGAAGGCTCGTATTAACTGGAGCCGAATGTTCCATGAGCTGATCGAAGATTTCGAGGCCGGCGCGCTGGCGGAACGACAGGCGGAGGCTTTGGCAGCGGCGGGGGTGCCGAAGGCGGGTTAGCGCTTCCGCGGATAGGCGGGGCGCCCGGCCCCATCGTCGGTCCGCCATGCGTACTCGGCCTGATTGCACGCCGGCGGGGCGGCTTTGCCCGACAACAGGCCCGTCGCCGTTACGGTCGGCACACCGTCCGGTCCGGCGGCGATCGTCACCACATTGGCATCGATCTCCCCGAAATCTCCCGGTGCGTTCAACCGCCAGAAACGGTGTTTCGGCGATGCGTCCAGCGGCAATTGTTCCAGGCAATACGCGGCGGTATCGCCGTGGATCAGCAAGGTGCTGCCGGAAAACGCGCTCGCCAGTGCCGGCAGCACGTCGCAATAGTGCTTGAATTCCGGCTGCGTTTTGCAACGTTCCCAGATATCGGCGGGATGTTTGGCGTCGTCGGCCGGTTTGCCGAACATGTCTGCCTGAATCGTCAGCACCAGCATCGCGCGATGTTGCGCTTCGGCCTCGGCATAGGCTTCGCGCAGGGCAACGATATTGCGGCGGTCGCGGTCTGCGGCGTCCTCGGTCAGGGCCTTGGTGGCGTCGTCCATGCCGGGCTCGGGGACCATTTTGCACGGCTGCTTCGCGAACGTGTCGCGGCCGTTGCAGGAACTGACGATGTGCAGCGTCAGAAACGCGAAGGCGGGATTGTCCGTGGTCCAGGCGATGTTTTCCCGAACGCCGCCACGGTCGCGGCGCACGGTCCAGCCGGGCGGAGTGCGTTGATAGGACGCCATTGCGTCATCGGAGAACAGCAGGGACCGGACCCGGGCCAGCCGTTCCAGGGGCGGTTTTGGGCCGCCCGGAATGACCTTGCGGATGCAATCGATCCAGTCGTTGTCGCCGATCGTATAGAACACCGGCTTGCCGAATCCACGCCAGTAGCCAAGGTGGCGCAGCAGGTCCTCGTCGCTGCACGACGTTTCCGGCCGGCCGAGATCGCCGACATGCACGACGAACGGTGCCGGATGATCGTGGATCAGCGGGCGGATATCCTGGTCGAACACCTCTTGGTCGGACCGTCCGTCCGAAACCAGAACCGGCTTGCCCGCCATGCTGTAGGGTAGGTCGCCGTAGGCAATGAACTGGATCGGGTCGTAAGCGGCAGCGGGCATGACCCAACCGATCGCCAGGAACAGCAACCCGATCCAGCGCATCGTTGTCAGACTTTGATCAGTGGGCAGTTGCCCTGGTTGATGGGACGGAACGCCTCGTTGATCGGCACGACCCGCTTATGAGTGTAATAATCCCAGGGCTGCTTCGATTCCGCCGGCGATTTCACCTGAAACAGATGCATGTCGTGAATCTTGCGTCCGTCCGCTCGGACCATGCCTTTGCCGAACAGCGGGTCGTCGGTCGGCATCGCCTTCATCTTATCGATGACCGCGAGACCGCTGGCCTTTGCTTTGTCCACGCCGACGGCCGCGACGGCCTTCAAATAATGCAGTACCGCGGAATATTGTCCGGCGTGCACCGAGTTCGGCATGTTGCCAGGCCGCAATTTTTCGTAGCGGGTAGCAAAAGCCCGCGTGCCGTCGTTGAGGTTCCAATAGAACGGTTCGGTCAGCACCACGCCCTGTGCTGCCTGTAGGCCGATGCCGTGGATGTCCTGCAACAGCATCAGCATGCCGGCGACCTTCATGCCGCCTTGGATCAATCCGAACTCGGACGCCTGCTTGATGCAGTTCACCGTATCGGCGCCTCCGTTGGCCATGCCGAGCACCTTTGCGCCGCTGGATTTGGCTTGAACGATGAAGGACGAGAAATCCGTGGTGCCAGGGAAGGGGGCCAGCGCCTGACCCAGCACTTTGCCGCCGGCACCAACCACGAAACTCGCGGCGTCCTTTTGCAACGAGTGTCCGAAGGCGTAGTCGGCGGTGATGAAGAACCAAGTATCGCCGCCTTCCTTCACGGTCGCATCGACCACGCCGTGGGGCATCGACCAGGTATCGTAGCACCAGTGCAGATGGTTCGGGCCGCATTTCGATCCGGTGATTTCCGCCGAGGCGCCACCTGTGAAAATCGCTGCCTTGTCCGTGTTTTTCGCCAGATCGCCAATGGCGAACGCGGCCGAGGACAGCGGGACGTCGGTGATCAGGTCGACCCCTTCGTTTTCGTACCAACGCTTGGCGATGCCCAGTGCGACGTCGGGCTTCAATTGCAGATCAGCCGACACCAGCTCGACCTTGATGCCAGGATGGGACTTGGCGAAGTCGTCGATTGCCAATTGCGCGCCCGCGACCGAACCCGGTCCGGTATTGGCCGCGTAGGCGCCGCCCATGTCGGTCAGCACGCCGATGCGGATGGGTTTCTGTTGCGCGAAGGATCGTCGCGGCAAGGCCGCCGCCGCGAGGCCTGTGCCCAGGATGGTGCGGCGTCCGAATGTTCCGGTCATTTTTGTTTCTCCCTGTGTGGATCGTTTTCGGGTAGGATATCGCGTATGTAATCGCGATTTTTCCATTCAGGCGCGGGCGGTTCGTAGCCCTCGTGCGGCATGTAGGGCGATAACGTGCCCGTCGTCAGATCGTGGACCGAACGGACGCAATTGCTGTACATCTCGCAGACGATGCGGACCACCAGCTTCGCGCCGGGGTGACGGGAAAGCGTTTCGGCGTCGTCGTGCAAACTGGCCTTGCCGCTGGCGCGTACGCGTAATGTCTGGCCGTCGAATTTCACGAACAGCAGGCCGACGTTGGGGTTTTCGCGGATGTTGCCCAACGTGCGGTACATCGAATTGCCGTCGTATTCCGGGTATTCGATGGTGCCGGGGCCGACGATCTTCACGAACCCGGGGACGCCCGATTTCAGGCTGCAATCGGTGTAGTCGCCGAATGATGTCGCGATAAAGAAGAATGGCGTATTCTCGATCAGATCCCGGTCGGCATCCCAGAAATCGTGCCGGATACGGTGTTTTTCCAGCGCGTCCGCGACCCGCCGTCCGTCGAAACGGTCCTGCAACGCCCGCATACCGTCATGATAAAACGCCCGTCGTTCTGTCATCGATTCGCTCGGCCGGGCGCATAAGATTTGAAACGTTCCCGAGCGGCATCCATTTCGTCCGGGGTCAGCAGACGCGGCGTGCCGGCGGATAAGGCCAGCAGATATTGCCGGCAGAGCGTTTCCAGCAAGACCGCGTCCGCCACGGCGGTGTCGACGTTCCCGGCATGCAGGATCATGCCGTGATTCCCCAACAGGCAGGCACTGCGATCCGCCAAGGCCGCGGCAGCGGCTTCGGCCAACGAATCCGTCCCGAAAGTAACGTAGGGCGTACAGGGCACGTCGTTGCCGCCGAACCGCAACACCATGTAGTGGAAGCCAAGCAAGGGCTGGTTCAACGACGCCAGCGCCGTACACGCATCGGAATGGGTATGGACGATGCAACTTGCGTCTGACTTCAAACGGTAGATCGCCGCGTGCATTGCCCACTCGCTGGACGGTGTCGCCTTGCCCGAGACCACCCCGTCCAGAGTCGTGACGGCCATCGTCTCCGGCCCCGAATCGTTGGGATTGCCGCCGGAGGGCGTGATGGCCATGCCCTTGCGGGTGCGCACGCTGACGTTGCCGGAACTTCCGACAATCAGTCCGCGGTCGCCGAGGCGCCAATAGGCGTCGGCGACAGCCCGCCGGGCATCCGCGTTTTTCAAATGAGGAACACGCCTTTCCCATCCGACTGCTTGTCGAACAGCTTATAGGCTTCCTCGGCCTGATCCAAGTTCCATTTGTGGGTGAACAGCTTGTCCACGTCGATGTTGCGGTCGACGCAGAACTGGGCGCATTCGGCTTGGATGATGTTGGAGAACGTCCAGGACGCCACCAAGGTCATCTGCCGGCGCAGCAACATCGGGCTGACATCGATCTTCACGTCGCCGCCCTCGCCGACGAAGCACATCGTGCCCCATACTTTCGTCGACTTGATGGCGTTGGCCCGAGCCTCGGAGTTCGAGGAAGTGTCCAAGGTCAGATCTGCGTATTTGCCGTGCGTCAGTTCCTTGATCGCTTCCACGGGGTCGTTCGCGCCGGGGTTCACGACCTCATCGGCGCCGAATTCCTTGGCACGCTCCAGCCGCTGCGGGTTGACGTCGAGCGCGATGACGCGGGCGCCCATGGCCTTGGCGAACTGCGTGCCGGCGAGGCCGACCGGGCCTTGGCCGAAAATCGCGATGGTATCGCGTCCCGAAATATTCATACGGCGCAGCGCGCCATAGGCGGTGCCGGACCCGCAGGAGATGGCGGCACCGGCGGTGAAGGACAGACCCTCATGCAGCGGCACCATCGTGTTGGCGGGGACCTTCAGGTATTTGGCATGGCCGCCGTGGGAGTTGCTGCCGTAGACCTTGACCGGGACCTCCTGGCACAGTTGCTGCCAGCCGGACCGGCAGTGGCCGCATTGGGTGCAGCCCTGGTAATGATGCACCATCATCCGGTCTCCGATTTTGGCTTCGGAGGCCGAAACGCCTGGGCCGACCGCGACGACCACGCCGCAGGGTTCGTGCCCGCCGATGACCGGATCGGGGTTGGCCGGCAGGCCGGTTGCATTACGCGCCACGCCCTTGGGGCGGCGATACTGGTGCAGGTCCGACCCGCACATGCCGGATGCTTTCATCTCCAGCACCACTTCGCCAGGACCCGGGGTGGGGTCCGGGAAGGTCATGATTTCCAAATCCCGTTCGCCGGTGAATACGACGCCGCGCATGGTTTCCTCCGTCTAGCTGCGTTTCGGGGCGAGCTTATCGCGCTTTCCTTCGTCCGTCTTCACCGTTTGTTAACCTTTTGCTGTCAGCATTCGTCGAGGAAAGCGAATGGCGCTTGACGGTATGTGCGACGGAGTAGTATGGATGTTGCCGAGGATGCTGATGAACAAGGGCTTCGCCCGGGCGGCTCGGAAGCTTGGATTGACCGACAAGGCGCTGGCCGGGGCGGTTCGGGAAATCGAAGACGGGTTGGTGGATGCGCGGCTCGGCGGGTTTCTGCTGAAGAAGCGCATCGGGATCGATGGGCGGGGCAAAAGCGGCGGGTTGCGGACCATTCTGGCGTATCGCCAGGGAAACCGGGTCTTCTTCCTGTATGTGTTCGGAAAAAGCGAACGCGACAATATCACGGACCGGGAGCATCAGGCGCTCTCGGAATTGGGCGACGAATATATGGCAATGCCGACGGAGCGGATCAACGATCTGGTCGCTTGCGGCACTCTACAGGAGATTACGTGCGATGGCTAAAAGTTCCATTCTGACGGCTGTTCATGAAGCCGCCACCGATCTGCATGGCGCCGGGGCGCTCGATACCCTGACGATGCGGCGGTTCGACGTGCTGTGCCTGCCGCCGGTGCAAGGCTACACGGCGGACGACGTGCGGCGCATCCGGCAGGAGGCCAATGTCAGCCAAGCCGTGTTCGCGGCGGTGCTGAACGTTGGCAAGGCGACTGTGTGCGCTTGGGAACAGGGGCTGAAGTCGCCCTCCGGCCCGGCGTTGAAGCTGCTCGATCTCGTGGAACGCAAAGGCCTCGCGGTGCTGGCCTAACGGCCGAACACCGGTAATTCCTCGGTCCTGTCTTCCAGGGCCGCCGCGCCTTCGGTGGGAAGGGTTTTCGCCCAGTTCAGGGCGCCGTCGATATCGGCCTCCCACATATCCCTTGGCAATTCATACAGGATTTCGACGCCGTAGCCGTTGGGATCGTGCACGTACAGGCTGTGCGTCATGCCGTGTTCCACGCGGCGATCGAACTTGATCCCCCGGCTTTGCATGAACGCCAATTGCTGGAGCCATGCCTCCCGCGACGGTAGCGCGACCGCGACGTGATTGACCGCCACCGGCATGCCGAACATCGACCAGTCCTTCGGCGGCGGCGGCAGATTGGGGTTTTCCACCAGCGCCAGATCGTGATGGCTCATGCGGCCGTCGCCGTGATCGGAGCTGTAGAAGCGCATGCGCGGCGGGTTCGGGCGGTCCGCTCGCGGTTTCAGTTCGCCGACCTGCTTGAAGCCGAGGATTTCTGCCCAGAACGCGTGCGACTGGTCCATGTCGTGGACGTTCAGCACCACGTGGTTCAGTCCGACTGGGGTGACCGCCTGTTGCGGGACCATGGGGTGTCTCCTGCCGCTTTCAGGCGGGACGTTAACGGGCGGACGAGGGCGGGGGATTGATGCAGATCAACCGGAGGCGGCGTTGACAGCGGCTGGCGGCGGCTCAAAAGTTCAGTTAATCGTCCTGAGGAAACCTGCCATGGCCCCGACCTTCACCCCGTTGCATCCCGTCATCGCGGCCGAGTGTTCGGGTGTCGATATCGGCCAGCCTCTGACGGCCGAACAGGCGGCGGCGATCGATGCGGGCATGGACAAATACGCGGTGCTGGTGTTCCGGCAAGGCGCGCCGCTGACGACGCCGCAGCAGACCGCATTCACGCTGAATTTCGGGGAGCAGGAGCCGCCTTACACGCAAATTCAAGCGGCGGGCGGCGTGCGGATCGCCGAACCCGGGATCTCCGACATTTCCAACCTCGCGCCCGACGGCGGCATTCTGGCGCGCGACGACCGGAAACGGCTGTCCGGGCTGGGCAACCAGATGTGGCACTCCGACAGCAGCTACAAAGAAATTCCGGCGCGCTATTCGCTGTTGTGCGCGCATGTGCTGCCACCCGAGGGCGGGGACACGCAATTCGCCGATATGCGCGCCGCCTACGACATGCTCGATGCCCGGATGAAAGCGCGGATCGAGGATCTGGTCTGCGAGCACAGCCGCATATTCTCCAAAGGCGCGCTTGGGATTCCGTTTACCGAGGCGGAGCTGAAGGCGTTTGCCCCAGTGCGGCAACGGCTGGTGCGGACGCACCGGGTGACCGGACGGAAGTCGCTATTTTTGTCCTCGCATGCCGGCCGCATCCTGGGGATGCCGGTGGCCGAGGCGCAGATTTTGCTGCGGGAACTGACGGAACACGCAACGCAGCGGGAGTTCGTTTACAGCCATAAATGGCGCGTGGGCGATCTGGTCATGTGGGACAACCGCACCACGATGCATCGCGCTCGGCCGTACGAGGACGCGGTTTATCCGCGGGAGTTGCGGCGGACGACGGTGACGGACGGGGTGCCGACGGTGGAGCAGCAGTTGGCGGCTTGATCACCGATCCAGCCACACATTCTCCAACCGCGGAAAATTATAAACGCTGTTTTCCATTGGCGTGAATCCGTGCAACTCGGGCCGCCAGCAAGTCGCGACCTTGTGATGATAGATCATGGGACGGGCGAGATCAGCCTGCAGGCGGTGGTCGATCTCCCACACCATCCGGCGGCGCTTGTCCGGATCGGTTTCGGCGGATTGGCGGTCGAATAAGGCTTCCAGTTCGCGATTGCAGTAATTGGAAAAATTGCG
>Ga0214180_1000329_pt1 | contig 17651 bp, 17 predicted proteins | sample TroBogEpilimnion_22_FD_153018 | JGI IMG/M metagenome (GOLD analysis project Ga0214180, IMG submission 153018) | Freshwater microbial communities from Trout Bog Lake, WI - 16OCT2007 epilimnion | ecosystem: Environmental > Aquatic > Freshwater > Lake > Epilimnion/Euphotic zone | place: Trout Bog... | reverse complement strand
AGTAGGCCGGCGGGCCTTACAACCCGCCGCCGCGCCGTCCGACCATTGCCCCCAGCCGAAGCCGCAGCGCGTTCAGCTTGATGAAACCCTGGGCGTCGACCTGATCGTAGGCACCCTGATCATCCTCGAACGTCACGACGCGGGTGTCGTACAGACTGTTCGGCGATTCGCGGCCGATGCAGGTGACGTTGCCCTTGTACAGCTTCAGCCGCACCCGACCGCTGACCGACTTCTGGCTCGTATCGATCAGCGCCTGCAGCATCCGCCGCTCGGGGCTGAACCAGAACCCGTTGTAAATCAGTTCGGCGTAGCGCGGCATCAGGCTGTCTTTCAGATGTCCGGCTTCGCGGTCCAGCGTGATGCTTTCCATGGACCGATGCGCCAGCAGCAAAATCGTGCCGCCGGGGGTTTCGTAGACGCCGCGCGACTTCATGCCGACGAAGCGGTTTTCGACCATATCCAACCGGCCGATGCCGTTGGCCTTCCCCAGCTCATTCAGCCGAGTCAGCAAAGACGCCGGCGACAGCCGCACGCCGTCGATCGCCACCGGATCGCCGTTTTCGAAATCCATGGAGATCACGGTCGCCTTGTCCGGCGCATCTTCCGGCCGGATCGTGCGCTGGTAGACGATTTCGTCCGCCTCCACCGCCGGGTCTTCGAGGATTTTACCCTCCGAGGACGAGTGCAGCATGTTGGCATCGACGCTGAACGGCGCCTCGCCGCGCTTGTCCTTGGCGATGGGGATCTGGTGCGCCTCGGCGAATTCCAGCAGGCGGGTGCGGCTGGTCAACTCCCACTCCCGCCACGGCGCGATGATTTTGATGTCGGGTTTCAGCGAGTAGTACGACAGCTCGAACCGAACCTGATCGTTGCCCTTGCCGGTCGCGCCGTGCGCCACGGCGTCGGCGCCGACCAGTTCCGCGATCTCGATCTGCCGCTGCGCGATCAACGGCCGCGCGATGGACGTGCCCAGCAGATACTGACCTTCGTACAGCGTATTCGCCCGGAACATCGGGAACACGAAGTCCTTCACGAAGGTCTCGCGGAGGTCGTCGATAAAGATTTCCTTCACCCCGGCCATCTCGGCCTTCTGGCGCGCCGGCCCGAGTTCTTCCCCCTGCCCGAGGTCGGCGGTGAACGTGACCACCTCGCACTTATAGGTGGTTTGCAGCCAGCGCAGGATCACGCTGGTGTCCAGCCCGCCGGAATAGGCGAGCACGACTTTCTTCACATCTCTCACGGCCATGGCGGGGCTTCCCTCGGGGTACCAACACAAGTCCGGCGGAGTAGCCCCGGCGCGGCCTTAGGCGCAAGCCGGGATCGCGCAACCCACCTGTGCCCGGCGCAATCGTGCTCCAGCGCTCCTTGTTTGGTCGCATCATTCACGCCGTCGTGTGATTCCACCTCTGGCGATCATGCTCTAACGCCTGACCGCCGCGGCCCGGCCTTGCTCGATCAGCGAAAGAAACTGCCGCTTGATGTCCCCGAACAGCGACGGCGGAATAAAACCATAGCTGAACACGCCCGGTCGCCCCGGCAACGGCGCCAATCCGCCATTCGGCCATTCATCGACATCATGTTCCGACACGACCACCCAGCTCGGAGCGTCGCCGAGTCCGAGATGCGCCCGTACCCGAGCAGGAATTTCGATCGCGACCGTGTCCCCGAGCGGGGCACTGTGGGTGATCGGGAGAATGATCTCATAACGCGGTTTCACGGCAGCATCGCTTGCGACGACCAAGCACGCCGGCCGCTCCTTACCCCCATCGCGCCCGGCGGCGGCTTCGCGGTTCCATAGGTAGTCGTAGCGAAAGACCAGCCCCGGCCGAGGCTCCGGCAACGCCACCTGCCTGGCCTATGGCATCAGCTCGTCCAGCCGCGCATGTTCAGGATCCATCTCCGCACGACGCACGGCCTCAACCACCACGTCGGCCGCATCGGCCGTACGGAATGTGCGACGGGCCGCCGCTGTCAGCCAATCGAAGTGGTCGGCGGACATCAGAACCCATTCCCTGCGGCCATGCCGGGTGATTTCCACGGGCTCGCGGGTTGCCTGATGCTGGATTGCCCCGAATTTGCGCTGGAACTCGACGGCGGTGACCTGGGTCATGCTGGCCTTCTCGAAAAGCAGATTGTCTGTATTATCCGAAATCTGTAGGCGTGCCAAACATTAGCGCCCGCACGGCTACGTCCAACGTTCATGGCAGCCCCCGTGACACCCGGCGCCGGGCGGCGTAAGAGTCCGCCGCTGGTTACAAACCGCAACTCTACCGGTCATCCCATTTGGGGGAGCAAGAAACTCATGACGATCAAAGTTGGCGATACCATCCCGTCGATGAAGCTGATGCAGGCGACGGCGGAGGGCCCGAAAGAGACCTCCACCGACGATATCTTCAAGGGCAAGAAGGTGGTGCTGTTCGCGGTACCTGGTGCCTTCACCCCCACCTGCAGCGCCAAGCATCTGCCGGGCTTCGTGCAGAACGCCGCCGCCTTCAAGGCGAAGGGCGTGGATACCGTGGCGTGCATCTCGGTCAACGACGCCTTCGTGATGGGCGCATGGGGCAAGGATCAGGGCACCGAAGGCAAGGTCGACATGCTCGCCGACGGCGCGGCGCAGTTCGCCAAGGCCATTGGCCTGGAACTCGACCTGAACGGCCGCGGCATGGGCTGGCGCAGCCAGCGCTACGCGCTTGTCGCCGTGGACGGCAAAGTCACCCACCTCGGCGTCGAAGCGCCTGGCGGGTTCGAAGTCAGCAAGGCCGAGGCGATCCTCGAAGCCGTCTGATCCGCAAGCGGCGGCCGCTCCGAACAAGGGCGGCCGCCTGCCTTCCACGCCACGATGGTGGACAACCGATGACCGAACACGCCCTCCGACGCTTCGGCCTCGCGGCGCTTCTGGCCCTGTCCGCCATGGGCACGGGCCGGGCCGACGATACCGCGCCAGCCGCCGATAACGAACCGGAACGCTGGGCCATTCACGGCCAGACCACCTTCGTCACGCAATATCACCCCGCCTTCCGCTCGGGCGGCTTTCAGGGTCCGCAAAGCCTCGATCGCGGCAGCCGCGCCGATGAGACGTGGGACCTGACCGTATTCCTGGGCGTCCGCCCCTGGAAGGGCGGCGAGTTCTGGCTGAACCCGGAAGCCGACCAGGGCTTCGGCCTGAGCAACAGCCTCGGCGTCGCCGGCTTTCCCAGCGCCGAGGCCTACAAGGTCGGTCAGCGCGACCCCTATTACAAAATGCCGCGCGGCTTCTTCCGCCAGACCATCGATCTCGGCGGCGAGACCCAAAAAGTCGATCCCGACATCAATCAGCTCGGCGGCAGCCAGACCGCGAACCGCATCGTCGTGACGATCGGCAAATATTCGGTGGTCGATATTTTCGACACCAACAAATACGCCCATGACCCGAAAAACGACTTCCTGAACTGGTCGCTGGCGGATCTCGGCAGCTTCGATTACGCCGCCGACGCCTGGGGCTACACCTACGGTGCCACGGTGGAATGGTATCAGGACTGGTGGACCATCCGCTCCGGCGTATTCGACGGTTCCAGCGTCCCCAACAGCGCGAAGCTGGATCAGACCTTCATCAGCCAGTTTCAGTGGGTGACGGAGTTCGAGGAGCGGCACACGCTGGGCGCCCAACCCGGCAAGCTGAAATTCCTGGTCTACCTGACACGCGCGCGCCTGGGCCAATACGACACGGCCACGGCCATCGCGCGCCAGACCGGACAGCCCGCCAACATCGCCGCCGTCCGGGATTATCGCAGCAAATGGGGCTTCGGTTTGAACCTGGAACAGGGTTTGACCGACGACCTCGGCCTGTTCGCCCGCGCCGGCTGGTCGTCGGGCGATGTCGAGTCCTACGATTTCACGGATATTTCGGAATCGGTTGCCGTCGGCCTGTCGCTCGCCGGCAAGCGCTGGGGCCGCGACGACGACACCGTCGGCGCGGCCGTCGCGGTCAATAATCTGTCGCGCCAGGGCCTGAATTTCCTGAATGCCGGCGGCACCGGCATTCTGGTCGGCGACGGCAGTCTGCCGCATGCCGGGGTCGAGACGATTTTCGAAACCTACTACAGCCTCGCCGCGTTCAAATACGCCCACGTGACGGCGGACTATCAGTTGATCCTCAACCCCGCCTACAACACCCAGCGCGGGCCGGTTTCGGCCTTCGGCCTGCGGCTGCACGCGGAATTTTGAGCCTGGGGTTCGCCCGTTCGCCGGGTGTTGACAACCGGCAGCGCTCTGTTACCGAGACGCTGCAACAACGGTCCTGGAGTACGGCGCGATGCGCACCGGTCGATCTTTAACCGCCGCCGGCACCCCGTACCGCGTGAACGGCCGAGCACCGTCGCGGTTCGCGCCCCTGCTGTGCGGTTTGACCGCCGTATTCGCCCTCTGCGGCAGCCCCGCGCCGGCCTGGGCCGAAGACACCGCCGCGGCGCCGGAAACCGTGGCGGACGAACGCGTCAGCATCCACGGCCAGATGACCAATGTCTGGCAATGGCACCCGGCCTTCCACTCCCCGTACCAAGCTCCGCAGAGCCTGAACAGCGGCAACCGCGGCAATGAAACGCTGTCGTTTTCGTTATTCCTCGGCTGGCGGCTGTGGGAGGGCGGCGCATTCTACGTCAACCCCGAGATCCTGCAGGGCTTCGGCCTGTCGTCGACCAACGGCATCGCGGCGTTTCCGAATGGCGAAGCGTTCAAGGTCGGCACGCGCGGCCCCATCGGCGCCATGAGCCGCGTTTTCTTTCGCCAGACTTTTGGTCTCGGCGACGCAACGGAAACCGTGGAGTCCGATCAAAACCAACTCGCCGGCACGCAGCCCGTGGACCGGATCGTGTTCACCGTCGGCAAATACGGCGTCACCGACGTCTTCGACGACAACAAATACGCGCACGATTCGCGCGGCGGGTTTTTGAATTGGGCGATCAACGACATGGGCGCGTTCGATATGGCCTCGCCCGCGTTCAACTACACCTACGGTGCCAGCGCGGAATGGAAACAATCGTGGTGGACGGTGCGGGCCGGGGTCTTCGCCGAACCCAAAATCGCCAACAGCGCCGAGATCGACGCGACATTCAACGAATTCAGCCCGGTGCTGGAACTGGAAGAACGGCACGAGCTGTGGGGCCAACCCGGCAAACTGAAACTGCTGGCATACGGTAAATACGTGCGCGCCGGCGGCTTTTCCCAGGCCCTCGCCTTGGCGGCCCAAACCGGCCAGACGCCGGACGTGACGCAGGTACGCGGCGGCCGCGTCTGGGGCGGCGGCGGCGGCTTGAACCTGGAGCAGCAAATAACCCCCGACCTCGGCCTGTTCGCGCGCTTCAGCCAGGCAACCGGCCAAACCGAACAATGGGCGTTCACGCAGATCGAGCGATCCTTCGCCGGCGGTCTGGTGCTGAACGGCAACCGCTGGGGCCGGAAAGAGGATTCGGTCGGCCTGGGCTTCGTCGTCAGCGCGATCGGCAAACAGCAGCAGGCCTATCTGGCCGCCGGCGGTTCGGGCATTATCCTCGGCGACGGCAGCCTGTCCTACGGCGGGGAACATGTCGTCGAGGCCTATTACAAGTTCGTGCCATGGGAATGGGCCGCGGTGACCGCCGATTATCAGTTTATCGAAAACCCCGGCTACAACACCGCGCGCGGCCCGATTTCGGTGTTCGGGCTGCGTCTGCACGCGGAATTTTAATCGCGCATGACTCCAACGCGGCCATGCGGTAATAGGGCGCCATGCAACGCCTCCTCGACGGATACCGCCGCTTCCGCACCGACACATGGCCGGCCGAACGTGCTCGGTACGAAGCGCTGGCCAAATGGGGCCAAAGCCCCGAAACCCTGATCGTTGCCTGTTCGGACTCCCGTGTCGATCCGCAAACCGTGTTCGGCGCGGTACCCGGCGAAATGTTCGTCGTGCGCAATGTCGCCGCCCTGGTCCCCGCCTACCACCCCGACGCCGGCTATCACGGCACTAGCGCCGCGCTGGAATTCGGCGTCCGCGTCCTCGGCGTCTCCCGCATCGTCGTGCTCGGGCACGCGCTGTGCGGCGGTGTGAAGGCGATGGTGGAAGGCGCACCCGAGGAAGCCCGCGATTTCGTCCAGCCCTGGGTGGCGATGGCGAAACCGGTCCTGGAATCGGTGCCCGAAGGCGCCGACCGCCTAACCCGCGCCGAGGCCGCGGTCGTCCGGCTGTCGCTGGATAACCTGATGACCTTCCCCTGGATCCAAGACGCCGTCGCCGCCGGGAAATTGGAGGTCCACGGGTTCAGGTTCGACATCCACACCGGCGTGCTGGACCGGTTGGGGCGCGATGGGTTGGAGCCGGTGACTTGAGGTACAACCGTCCGAATCGCACGTCGCCCTAACGCGCGGCTGTTTTAGCGACAGCGAAACGCGACGGGTGGGAGCGCGCTTTACGCTCGGTCCAATTGTCCAGATACTGGCGCGCCACCTCGGCCGAGCGGATGAACGTGACGTTCTCGGCGTTTCGGCGTTGAGCCGACGCCGTGTAATTGTACGAACCACCAATGACCAATACCGCATCGATCACAATAACCTTGTTGTGCGCGATGGCGACCGTGGAATCGATCCAAGTCGGAATATCCGCTGCAACCGTGAAAGCGGAGCCTACCGCATGCGCGCCGTGCCGTTCCTCATCGCCTCTTTTGTCCAGGATTACCTGCACGTCGACCCCCCGTCCCCGCGCATCGGCAAGCGCCCGCAGAATAGGTTCGGCGGTAAATTCATAGGCCTGCACGCGAATGCTGTGTCGCGCCGCGACAATGGCCGCGACGATAGCGCTCTCGCAGGGATGACCGGGGACGAAACATACAGCGATTTCCGCCGGAACGGGCGCTTGTTCCGCCCGCGCCGACCAAGCGATGCCGAACAGGCTCAAAGTCAACAAGAAAGGTAGGGTGGAAATGCGCATGTGCACACATGGACTGGCATACGGGCGTAAGTCTACCAACCTACAATTGCATGACGGCACGTACCCGAAAGACTCAACGTCGGAAGAAATAAACCGTCGTCCCCGCGCACAGCGCCACCACGGCCACCCGCAGGATCCGCGCCGGCAGAAACCGTGCGGCTCGAGCGCCCAAATCCCCCCCGGCCACGACGCCGGCCATCATCGCCAGCATCTCAGGCCAGCGCACCGTCCCGGCGACTGCGAAGCACAGAGCCGCCAGCCCGTTCGCCGCGCTGGTTAGCAACGTTCGCGCCGGCGCCATGGATTTAAGATCGGCGGAGTCGAACAGGCTCCAGACCGCCATCATCATCAGACCGACGGCGCCACCGAAATAACCACCGTAGATCGCGATCAGGAACTGCGCGATCAGCACGGGGACCTTGCCGATATGCACCCGGCCGCTGACTCGCTGCACCAACTCCCGCCCGCCCGCGAACACCGATGTCGCCAGCAACAGCAACCACGGGACCACGGCGTCGAAGATGTGCGGCGGAGTCAGCAGCAGCAGAAGCGCGCCGATCAGCCCGCCGACCAGGGTAATCGGCAGCAGCACCCGCAGCGACAGGCCGCCGACACCCGTCATCCCATGGCGATAGGCCCAGGAACTCGCGATCGTCCCCGGCAGCAACGCGACGGTGTTGGTGGCATTGGCGATTGAGGGCGGCAGCCCCGCAAACACCAGCGCCGGGAACGTTACGAACGAACCGCCGCCCGCGATCGCGTTCATGGAGCCGCCCAGCAGGCCCGCGCCCAGCAGCAGCAGAAACCGCTCCATTACAGCGACTTCGGAACGTTCCGCTCCAGTTCCGCCAGCCAGACGGCCGCGTTGCCGTCCGACGGCGCCCGCCAGTCGCCGCGCGGCGACAGCGACCCGCCGGCCGAGACCTTCGGGCCGTTCGGCATCGCGCTGCGCTTGAACTGGCTGAACGCGAAGAACCGCCGCACGAACACCTCCAGCCATTTGCGGATCGTCGGCAAATCGTAGGCGTTGCGGCGTTCGGGCGGGAAATGCGGCGGCCAGTGACCGCGCGCCGCGTCTTCCCACGTGTGCAGCGCCATGAAGGCGATTTTCGACGGCGGGAAACCGTAGCGCAAAATGTAGAACAGCGTGAAATCCTGCAGCGCGTAGGGGCCGATGGTCGCTTCCGTGCTCTGCGGTGTTTCGCCCGCGCCGGCCGGGATCAATTCGGGGGAAATTTCCGTGGACACGATCGCATCCAGCGTCGCGCAGACATCGTCGGGGAAGCGTTTCGTGCCGATAATCCATCGGATCAGATGCTGGATCAGCGTCTTCGGCACCCCGGCATTGACGTTGTAATGCGCCATCTGGTCGCCGACGCCGTAGGTGCACCAGCCCAGCGCGAGTTCCGACAGATCGCCGGTCCCGATCACGATGCCGCCATGGTGGTTCGCCAGCCGGAACAGGTAGTCGGTGCGCAAGCCGGCCTGGACGTTTTCGAATGTGATATCGAATTGCGACGTTCCGGCAGCGTAGGGATGCCCGATATCGCCCAGCATTTGGATCGCGGCAGGCTTGATATCCAATTCCGCCGCCGTCACGCCCAGCGAGGTCATCAGCGCCCAGGCGTTGCCTTTGGTGTGATCCGATGTCGCAAAGCCCGGCATGGTGAAGGCCAGAATATTCGCGCGCGGCAATCCGAGCTGGTCGAAGGCCTGGGCGCAGACGATCAGCGCCTGGGTGGAGTCCAGCCCGCCGGAGATGCCAATCACGACCTTCTGCAACCCGGTCGCCCGCATGCGCTGCATCAGGCCGGAGACCTGGATGTTGTATGCCTCGTAACAATCCTGCTCCAACCGTTCGGTGTCGGCGGGGACGAAGGGAAAACGTTCGAAAACCCGCAGAAAACCGACATCGGTATCGGGCGGGTTCAGCTTGAAGCCGATGGTCCGGTAGGCGCGGCCGTTGCGGCGGCGGTTGGTATCGAACGATCCCATCTGCAACCGCTCCTGCGCCAGCAGATCGAGGTCGATGTCCGCGACGGCGGCGTGATCCTCGGTCGGGAAGCGAGCGGTTTCCGCCAGCGTGACGCCGTTCTCGAACACGGACGCCTGACCGTCCCAGGCGAGATCGGTGGTCGACTCCCCTGCTCCGGCGGCGGCGTAGAGATATGCCGCCAGACACCGCGCCGACTGCGACCGGCACAAAAGCTTGCGCGTTTCCGCCTTACCGATGGTGATGTTGGACGCCGACAAATTGGCCAGCACCGTCGCCCCAGCCAAAGCCGCGTCGCTGCTGGGGGGGGCCGGGACCCAGATGTCCTCGCAGATTTCGGTGTGGACGATCAGGCCGGGGAGGTCCTCGGCCTGGAACAACAGGTCGGTGCCGAACGGGACGCGGCGGCCGGCGACCGCGATGTCGCCGCCGGTCTGCCCATCGCCGCTGACGAAATGGCGGGTCTCGTAAAACTCCCGATAGTTCGGCAGATGGATTTTCGGCACGACGCCCAGCAGCCGCCCACGATGGATCGCCAACGCGCAATTATACAGCGCGCCCTGGTGCCGAAGCGGCGCGCCCACCAGAAGCAGCGGCATCAGGTTCGCGGACGCCTCGACGATGGTGGCAATCGCCGCCTCGACCGCGTCCAGCACCGCCTTCTGCTGCAACAAATCGCCGATCGAGTACCCGGACACGCACAGCTCGGGGAACACCGCCACGGCGACGGACCGGCGGTCGCAGTCCTCGGCCGTGCGCAGGATCGTCCGCGCGTTCGCCGCAGGATCGGCGAGCGCGGTGCGCGTGGTGCAGGCGGCGACGCGGGCGAAGCCGTGACGGTAGAGGGACCGGAAGCTCATGGCCCGCACTATCGCGCGGGCGGGGCGGTTAGGCTACCTTGGTTTACCGAGGTCCGAGTGGACACGAATCGGTCGAACAGCATGACAGACCGCGTTTTCACCACCGCGGACGCCGTGCCGCCGCCAGCACCGACCTGCCCATTCGGATAATGCTACAAAGGCCGAAGGAATACCCGCCATGCCCCGCACCCTGACCGAGATCGTCGCCACACTCCCGCCAGACCGTCAGGTTCGGATCGAAGCCCAGTACCAAAGCTTAAAGAAGGAAATCGAAACCTCGGTGGCACCAAGCCGCATCGTGGACAGGCCAAAGCACGACGTGACTGCGAACTCTCGCTGAGGGTGGCGCAGCCGAATCGCCCCTTGTGGTCGCCGACAGATGTCACGCCGAGTGTTCAAACCCCCGTCCAGGGTCGGCAGCAGAATAGTCAAGCCAGCTTCCAGGTCTGAAAACCGACAAAACCCACGCAAAAATTGCTTTCCAGATATTACATTGCCGCATATCTACCGGTTTTTCCCTAACTCGCCCCACATTTCCACCAGGACCGAGCGCGCGCCCGTTCGCCACGACCCGTCCGATTTCCGCCTCCAACACACAACGTTACAAAACATTCACACGATTCCAATCGATTACTCAAAAAACCGGCAACCCCTGCTCGGAACCGTCCGAAACCCGCGCCGCAAGCCCTCGTTCCACGCAATATTCTTTCGTCGGCACGCCCGCCGACTTCGCGTTGACATACCCAAATTCGGGGCAGACGATCCTTCCCGAGCCCCATGACGGTCTCGCGACGCCCTTCGTGCGCCTAAATGGCGCCATTTCGGGGCGTGGCGAGACCGGCATCGAACGATAAGCAACAGAGACCCAATCCGAGGAGATCCCCCCCATGCAGCAGCGCATCCAGTATTCCGAAGCCCTTGAACCCCTGGTTCAGTTCATCGAAGACACCCCCCCGACCGAAATCCTGGACAAGACCCTGGAGAAGCTGCGGGCCGGCGTGTCGATGCAGACCATGCTCACGGCGTCGGCTCTGGCGGTGACGCGGTCGTCCGACCTGCCGCCCGGCCACCATGGCGGTCCGCTGCACCCCGTCGCCGGCCTGCACGCGATCTCCAAGATTTCGCACCGTCTGGACGGGGCGCATCGCTTCCTGCCCGTGATGCAGCACGTCGCGCTGTCCAACAAACACATCCATCACCCGGAAATGGGTCCCTATACCCTGCTGGATTTCAAGCCGCTGGATGCCGGCGGCGTGGAAGCGACCAAGGCCGCGTTCCTGCATTCCTGCACCCGGGGTGAGACCAACAAGGCCGACCACTTCTTCCTGTGGCTCTGGCAGAACATCCCCGCCATCGAAGCGTTCGACCTGTTGATGAGCGTGGCGATCCCCAAGAACATCCTGGACGATCACTACTTCATCTACCCGGCGTTCACGTGGCGCGCGTGCGAGACGCTCGGCGTCGAGCATCTCGCGACCCTGATGCGCCCGGCCGTCCGCTACGTCGCGCGCTTCCCGAAGGCGCCGCCGAGCCCGGAGATCGAAGATCTGATCGACGATATGGACCTGCTGAACAAGGTCACGCGTCAGGAAACCGGCGATGACGAAACCGCGGCGATCGGCGCCCTGGGCGAAGCGATCCGCGCCTGCGAAGACTTCAACACCATTCCGGTGATGCTGGCCCAGGCTCTGGCCGACGGTCTGTCGCTGGACGGCACCGCGGAAGCGATGTCGATCGGCGCCGCCGGCTTGTTCATGCGGTCTTTGACCGGCAACCCGATGGATGTGCACCTGCACACCAGCGCCAATCTGCGCCGCTATCTGGTGAAGCTGGAAGGCTTCAGCCTGCGGAACAAGATCCTGTCGATCCTGTTCTGGCACACCGGGCCGGAAGTGAAGTCCACCCAGCGCCGCATGCTGCCGCCGCCGCAGCCGGATCCGCAGGTGATTGCCGCTCTTCCTTGGCAGTCGCAAGAAGATCTTCTGAACGCGGTTTGCCAGAGCATCTTCGACCAGCCGCCGACCGATTGGTCCAAGGTGACGAACCTCGGTCTGATGCGCGCGGTGCCGGAAGTGAAGATCACGATCAATCTGGCGCAGCAGTATGTGAACCTGGGCTACGACGCGGAAGCATTGCTGACGCGCCTCAGCCAGATCGTTTGCCGCGACAACTTCACGGAAATGCATGCCTACAAGCATAACCAGGCCGTGAACGAGGAATACCACAACACCCGTGCGCCCTGGCGCGACCTGCATCTGATCGCGGGCGCTCAGGCAGCGGCGATTTCCCATGGCAAGTCCATGGAAAATTACACCGGCGCGCTGGAACTGCTGCACGACTGAGGCTGGGTTTTTCCAGTCGAGACGGAAAGGGGGGCCTCGTGCCCCCCTTTTTCGTTAGCGCGATGCCACCCTCGGTTGGCCCGGTATCTGATTGCCGTATGTCGCCATGCATTGGGTGTAAGCGACGTCGTAGCGGTATTGAATCCCCTGCCCCGCCTGTGCCGCAGGCCCGGCGCCCAGCGCGGTCCCGCCCAGCGCGCCGGTTGCCGCCCCGATGGCCGCCCCTCGCCCCTGGCCGATCGCGGCGCCGAGTCCGCCACCCAGCACCGTGCCGATGGCCGCGGTGCCGAGTTGGCGCAGATTGGCCTGATCCGCGGCGCCCGCGGTTTCCTGATTGGCGAATTGTTTGCACTGGCCTTGTTCCTGCTGGAACACAGCCATGGACTTGCCGGGCGCCGGCATGACGGCGACGGTCGGCCCTGTGGGCGGCGCGGCGCAGGCGGAGATCGCCAACAGAGGGATCAGCAGCAGTCGTTTTCGCATGACGGTTACTCCAATCGGTTATTCGGACGCGGTGACCTCGCGCCAGGGAACGTCGCAATCGGGGATTTGCGGATAGATGCTGCGGGGACTGTCGCAGACGAACCAGACCGGCCCCCGCGCGATGGCGGGATGCTGAACCCCGGCCTCGAAGTACAGGCCGCCGTCGGCGATGGACATGCCGTCGCCGCGTGTCGCATTGGGAAGAACCGCTGCCAGGGATAGAATCGCCAGAAACCGCCGCATGATCGTCCGCTCCAGATCGCGGACGGCATTGTGCGGACGAACCGGTTAAGAAAAGGTTAACGCGCGCGATTTTTTTCGCGCTAACCGCCTATTTCCGAAAGAAAATTCGATACAAATGTATGCATAGTACGGGAGCGTTCCGCCGCCATCGCCTGCCCGGCCGGAGTCAGAAACCCGTCCACCACCTGAAACAGCTTCGCCTTGAAGTGATCCAGCACGAACCGCTTGTCGTCCAAGGGACGTGCGTCCGCGGCGGGATCGTCCGGACTGTACAATCCCGATTGCAGCCGCCCGCCGATGTAGAAGCACCGCGCCACCCCGATGGCCCCGATCGCGTCCAGCCGGTCGGCATCCTGCATGATGCGGGCCTCCAGCGTCTCCGGCGTCAGCCCGGCCGAGAAGCTGTGCGTCGCGATGGCATGCGCCAGCGCATCCACCCTTTCGGCCGACCAACCCAGAGGCCGCACCAACTCCCGCGCCCGTTCGGCCGACAGTCGCGATGCTTGGGACCGCAACGGCGAATCCTTCTCCACCGCCACGCAGTCGTGGAGAATCACCGCGGCCAGCAGCAGTTCGGTATCCGCCGCCGGTTCCGTCGCCGCGATGGCCAGCGCGTTCCGCCAGACCCGCTGAATATGGGTCAGATCGTGCGACCCGTCGGTCCCGGCCGGCCCCAGCATCTCCAGCAAGGTAGACGCCAGGGCCGTGTGCGGCGCGAAGTTAGAGGAAGCCAATCGACAACCACGGGAACGCGGCCACGATCACCAGCGATACGAACAGCGCGAAGATATACGGCCAAATCCGCCACAACGCGTCGTCCGGCGAAATCTTGCCGATCGCGCAAGCCCCGTAGAACCCCACCCCGAACGGGGGTGCGAACAACCCGATGCCCATCGCGAGGATCACAACGATGGAATAATGCACCTCATGCACGCCCATCGACCGAGCAACCGGCAGCAACAGGGGACCGAAAAGCAGGATGGCGGGAATACCCTCCAGCACGCTGCCCAGGATGATGAAGGCCACCACGGTAATCGCCATGAACCCGGCCGTCCCGCCCGGCACCCCGGCCATTTCGCCGACCAGCCATTGGGAGAATCCCGATTGCGTCAGCGCCCAGGACATCGCCGTCGCCGTGCCCACGATCAGCATGACCGCGCCGCTGAGTGCCACCGTTTCCACCAGCAGCGGATAAATCCGCTTCCAATCGAACTGCCTATAAACCACCAGCCCCAGGAACGCGGTGTAGATCACGCCCACCGTCGAAACCTCGGTCGCCGTCGCGATCCCGCGCACCACGAAGGCGCGAATGACGAACGGCAAGGTCAGCCCCGGCGCGGCGATCAGGAACGTGCGCAGAATCTCCCGCCCCGGCGCGCGGACGCGGCCCTGCGTATCCTCATCGCGCGCCCGCCACCAAGCGACGACGACCAACGCCAGCGCGGCCACGAACGCCGGCACCAGACCGCCGGTGAACAGCGCCGAGATCGACACATTCGTCACCGACCCGATCGTGATCAGCACGAGGCTCGGCGGAATCGTCTCCGACATAGCGGACGACGTCGCCAACAGCGACGCCAACTCACCCGGGTGCTGGCCGCGCTTGCGCATTTCCGGGAACAGCACCGGCGCCACCGCCGCCATGTCGGCGGCCTTCGACCCGGAAATACCGGACACCAGATACATCGCACCCAGCAGCACGTAGGACAGGCCGCCCTTCACGTGCCCGACCAGCGCCACCAGGAAGTTGACCATCACCCGCGCGATGCCCGTCATCTCCATCAAAAGGCCGAGGAAAACGAACATCGGCACCGACAGCAGCAACAGGTTGGACATGCCGTCGTCCATCCGGTTGACCACCACCGACAGCGGCGTATCCGTCGTCAGCGATAAATACGACATCGTGGAGATACCGAACGCAAACGCGATCGGTACGCCGATGGCGACGCAAATCCCCACGATCACGATGAAGAACACAAACAGGCTGCCGAAGCCCATGTGCATCAACTGCGGCTGACACAGCCACAGCAGCGCCCCCACGCCGCCGACCGCCAATACCGCCAGGAAAAACCCTTTCCACGTACTGGTCTCGATCAACCGCAGGATGGAAATAATCGCCGCGAGGCCCATGCCGATCAGCAACGACACCGCCCGCCAGCCCTCGGAAATGCCCAGCGTCGTCAGTTCGGTGTATTGCTGTTCGTCGACATATTCGCGGGCGGGCATCAGCACCTCCAGCACGAATGTCACCACGACCAGCGCCGCCACGGAATTGAACCAGCCCCCCAGGCTGGGGCGCACCGAATTGACCAATGTCGTCAATCGCATATGCCCGTCGTTACGCAAAGCGACGACGGTCCCCAACATCGCAAGCCAGAGAAACAGGAACGCGCCGAGTTCGTCGGTCCAGAAGATTGGACTGTTGAACACGTAGCGGGAGACCACGCCCGCGAACAGGATAAAGGTCTCGGCCACGACGATGATGGCGCCCACGCCCTCCGTCAGGTACCCGATCCAGCGATCGATCTGATACGCCCAACGCCGGAACGCGGACGCGTCCGCGCCGGGCCCCGTGTGGGTGGTCGTCACTCCCATGGCCATGCCGGCACGCTCCCCTTATTACCGCGATCAGACCAGCTTGCCGGCGTATTTTTCCAGCAGTGCCCAGGCTTCGTCGCCCATGCGCGTCTTGATCTCGGTAAAGAATCCTCCCTTGCGCGCCGCCGCTCGGAACGGTTCGATATCCGGGGTGTTGAAGATCATGCCGTTGTCTTTGAGGTGCTGCGCGACCGACCCGAGGTTGTCCTGCCAATCCTTACGTTCTTTGATAGCGGCTTGCGTGACATGGTCGGACACGATGTCCTGGATTTTCGGCGGCAGCTTCCTCCAGGCGGCGAGGTTGAAGCAGGTGTGCAGCGGCGCCCAGGAATGGCCGGTCATGGAGATGTATTTCTGCACCTCGTAAAACTTGGCCTCATCGATCAGTTGCAACGGGTTTTCCTGCCCGTCGACGATGCCGGTCTGCAACGCGCTGTAGACTTCACCGAAATTCAGCGCGGTCGGCGCTGCGCCGAGGCTTTTGAACAGTGCGATCAACGTCGGCGCCACCGGCAGACGGATTTTGAAGCCCTTCAGGTCGTCCGGCGTATTGATCGGCTTCGTCCGCGTGGTGATGTTGCGGAAGCCGTGATCGAAGGCCTTGGGGAAAATGTGCAGCCCCAGCTTCTCGGTCAGGCCGGCGTACCAATCGCCGAGGGCGCCATCCATGGCTTCCCAGTTCGCGCCGTAACCCGGCCAAGCGAACCCGACACTGGCGATGCCGGCCGCGGCATTGCGCGGGGCCAGGATGTCGCCCGACAGCGAATACATCTGCAGCGCGCCTGAAATCGCCTGTGCCAGCATCGCGGTATCGCCGCCGAGGGCGCTCGAGGGATAGACGGCATATTCGAACTGGCCGCCCGTGGCTTCCTTGATCAGCGGCGCGGCTTCCGCCATGCGCGCGACCATCGGGTGCGTGATCGGCAGCACGGAGCCGTATTTATAGGAAAACTCGGCCGCGCTGGCGGGCCAACGCAAAATGGTCGCCGCGGTGACACCCGCCGCCCCGGTCAAAACAGTCCTACGCGAAACCCGCGGGCGTTGCGCCATCGTATCCCCCTATTGTGTCGGGACGTGGTTGTCCCGTTCTGAGCCAACGCAGCGTGCCGAACCTGCTTGCCTTGTGTCAACAGGGCACGGCGTGGCAGGGTGGCGACCATGAAATATGGAGGATAACGCCATGACCGCGACAAGCGTGGAACCCGGCTTCCTGACCGGAATCAAGGTGGTGGATTTCACCCAGTTCGAAGCCGGCCCGTCCTGCACCGAGGCTTTGGCCTGGTTCGGCGCGGAGGTCGTGAAGATCGAAAACCCCGGCGCGGGCGATCCCGGGCGGCGGCTGCGCAAAGGCCAACCGGACGACGATCCCTATTATTTCCAGATGTTCAACGCGAACAAGAAATCCATCGCGATCAATCTGAAATCTCCGCGCGGCGTGGCGATCGTGAAGGACCTGCTGAAACAGGCCGATATCTGCGTGGAAAACATGGCGCCCGGCACGATCGAACGGCTGGGCCTGGGCTACGACGTGGTGAAGGCGTTGAACCCGCGCATCATCTACGCGCAGATCAAGGGCTTTGGCGAAGGCAGCCCGTACGAGAAAAATTTGGCGTTCGACATGATCGCGCAGGCCATGGGCGGGCTGATCAGCGTCACCGGCGAACGCGGCCGCCAGCCGGTGAAGCCCGGATTGTCGTTCGGCGATACCGGCACCGGCATGACAATGGCCGCGACGATCCTCGCCGCCCTACAGGGCCGCAACCGAACCGGCGAGGGTTGCCGCCTGCAGGTCGCGATGCAGGACGCGATGATGCACTACATGCGCACCAATTTCTCCACCCAGGCGCGCACCGGGGAAGCGGTGGAACGCGACGGCACACGATCCGGTGGTGGCACCAACGGGCCGTCCGGGCTGTATCCGTGCAAGCCCGGCGGTTCCAACGATTACGTCTGGATCATGACCAGCCGCGGCAACCCGGAACATTGGGTGCGCCTATGCAAGGTGATGGGCCGTGAGGACCTGACCGACGATCCGCGCTTCGCCAACCCCAATCTGCGTGTCGCGAACGATGCGATTCTGGACCCGATCATCCGCGAATGGACGATGCGGCACACGAAGTACGAGGCGATGAACCTCGTCGGCGGCGCCGGCATCCTGGCCTTCGGCGGCGGCGGATCCGCCGGCTTCGCCC
>Ga0214180_1000328_pt1 | contig 17669 bp, 22 predicted proteins | sample TroBogEpilimnion_22_FD_153018 | JGI IMG/M metagenome (GOLD analysis project Ga0214180, IMG submission 153018) | Freshwater microbial communities from Trout Bog Lake, WI - 16OCT2007 epilimnion | ecosystem: Environmental > Aquatic > Freshwater > Lake > Epilimnion/Euphotic zone | place: Trout Bog... | reverse complement strand
GCACACGAAAGGCACGGGCTTTCCTAATGTTGGCATCGATTCGAATGATGGTCAGGCGGCTAGGCCGCATCGGGGAGTGATCCCGGACAGACTCTAAGGGAATTGGTGTTGCGGCAGTTGGAGGAAAATCGCGCTGCTTTGGTTCGGGTGGATTTCGATTTCGATAAGTGGGTGGCGGGGTTGAGCGAGGCGGATGTTTATTCCGTCGGGCGGAACAGCAGCCTGCCGCTGCATCCCGTGCATTATTGGACGCATTTGGCCGGGGAGCGGTACGTTTCGTTTATTGGGCGAGTGGAGAATTTCGAGGCCGATTTGGCGGCTTTTTGTGCTCGGGTTGATGTGGCGGTGCCGGAGCGGATCGACCGGAATGTTTCGGATGCCGGTGGTGGGGATGGAGAATATCGTTACGCGGCGGCGATGCGGCCGGCGACGCGGGACAGGATCGAGCGGTTGTTCGGGGAGGATTTCGATTTGTTTGGGTATCGGCGGTTATAGAGATGGCCCAATCGTCGTCATTGCGAGCATCGCGAAGCAATCCAGGGGGTGTGGCTCTGGTTTGCTTCGCTTCGCTCGCAATGACGGGTGGTGCTCTGGTCGTTATTTAATCCGCCCCATCTCCCGCAGCTTCTCCACCACGTTGCCCATCATGCCGAAATACGGCTTGATCTGCGTGAGATCGCGGATCTGATCCAGCGAATCCCGCACCATTTCGATGGTGACCGGTTCGGCCGGATCGAATTGTGCGCCTTCCGTCACGAAGTACTGCACGCGGGCATAACCGCCGGCGGTGGCGGCCATGATTTCTCCGTTCTGGTCGCATTCCTCGCTGCACAGCCACGCGACCATGGGTGAGACCAGTTCCGGCTTCATCCAGGGCGCGATATCCGGCGGCAGCAGGGATTCCGTCATGCGGGTGTAGGCGGAGGGCGAAATCGCATTCAGACGGATATTGTATTTCGCGCCTTCGTGCCGCAGCACGTTGATCAGGCCGTTCACCGCCATTTTCGCCGCGCCGTAATTCGCCTGCCCGAAATTGCCGACGGTGCCGGAGCCGGAGGTCGTGACGACCACGCGGCCGTATTGCTGCTTGCGCATGATCGGCCATGCGGCCTTGATGCAGTAGGCGGTGCCGAAATGATGCACCTGGTTGACGAACTCGTAGTCCTCCATGGTCATGTTGTTGAACGCCTTGTCGCGCAGGATGCCGGCGTTGTTGACCAGGATATCGAGGCGGCCCCAGGTATCCATCGCGGTTTGGACGATGCTGGCGGCGGATTTTTCATCGGCGACGGAGGCGTAGCTGGCGACCGCTTCGCCGCCGGCCGCCTTGATTTCGGCCACGACCGAGTCGGCCACGCGGTTGGCACCGCCGGTGCCGTCCACCGATCCGCCGGGATCGTTGACCACGACTTTGGCGCCGCGGGAGGCCAGCAGCAGCGCGTGGCAGCGGCCGAGGCCGGCACCCGAGCCGGTGACGATCGCGACTCGGTCATCGTAACGTACGTCCATGATTCAAGCTCCTTGCAGATGGGTGCGAACGAAGGCGCCGCCGGCCGCGATGGCGCGTTTGCCGGCGTCGAGAACGGGGTGGTACGAGTGCCAGACGTGGATCATTTCGGGCCAGATTTGCAGGTCCACGGGCACGTCGGCGATGCCGGCGGCGCGGGCCAACTGGATGGAATCGTCCAGCAACGTTTCGGCTGCGCCGACCTGGATCATGATTGGCGGCAGGCCCCTCAGGTCGCCGTAGATCGGGGCGGCATGCGGATGCCGCTTGTCGCCGCCGGCGATGTAGGTATCGGCCATGAATTTGATCGTGGGCGCCTGCACCGTCGGGTCCGTGGCTGCCCTGTCCTGGAAGGAGGCGCCCAGCGCTTCCATGTCGACCCAGGGGGAGATGCACCAGGCGCAACCGGGGAGCGGGAGGCCGGCGTCGCGAATGGCGAGAATGCCGCCGACAACGAGGCCTCCGCCAGCGCTGTCACCGGCGATGGCGATGTTTTTCGCTGCGATGCCGCTGTTCAGCAGGAAGCGGTAGGCGGCGACGGTGTCCTCCACCGCGGCGGGGAACGGGTGTTCGGGAGCCATGCGGTAGTCGATGGCGAGTGTGCGGGTGCCGGCGGCTCGGCCGGCTTCGGCGACCAGATGGCGGTGGGAGTCGAGGGAGCCGATGACGTAGCCGCCGCCGTGCAGGAACAGGATGACCTTGGAAGCGTCGGCGCCGGGGGTGGATGTCCACTCGGACGGGACGCCGTTGGCGGAGACTTTTTCCACCGTGACGTCGGCGGGCAGGCCGTAGGCGAGGCCTCGGGCGTCGTAGTCCTTCCGCATCTGCGGGACTTCGGACGCGCGGGGGCGGCTGGCGATGATTGCGCGTATGGCGGCGATTTGCGGGTCTGGCATTTTCGGTCCCCTCCGTTTGTGTGGGGACAGGGTGACGCGATTGGAGGTTAGGTCAAGCCCTACGCCACCTTCGTCGCGAAGCGTTGGACATCGATCCCAACGCCGTTTCGGCGCACACGCGCCAAATCGTGGTTGATCTGCATGCGCAGCCAAAGATCGGCCGTGCCGCCGAACGCTTTTTCCAGGCGCAAGGCCATCTCGGGAGTAACAGCGCTTTTGCCGTTGATAACCTTATAGAGTTGCTGGCGCGTGATCCCGAGGCCAAGCGCCGCTTCTGCGACGGATACACCGAGATCGTCCAGGTTGTCGCGGACCAGGGCGCCGGGATGAGGGGGATTTTTCATGGGCATGGGTCGGTCCTGTTTACGGGGAGACCGAAGCGACTTCATCCCCCACCACGAACACCTCCCGCGTCCGCGTCACGCGCCCAAACCAGCAACGGTCGAACTCAGCGATCAGGGCCGCGATTTCCGGGCCTTTCATCACAGCATCCAACCGTTCCGCGCTTTCGAACCAATAATGCGCGCAGTGGACGGCTGGGTCCTGTTGGCTCCAGCCGCGCCATGCTCGTGTTACCCCGAACGCCTTCATGGCATCCGGCAGGTGTTCCCGCCGGTACCAATCGTCGAACGCCGAGCGGTCGGCGGCGTTTGCCACCGTCGCTCGGACGACTAACCAAGCGGAGGCCATGGTCACTTCGCGGCGTATTTGCCGGTCAGCTGGTTCGTGGGCCCTTCGAGGCCCTTTTCCTTGCGGTCCTGACGCGTCTCCCGCGACCAAGTGCGCTTCAGATCGTCCTTCACGTTGAATTCCAGCTTGCCGAGGCCCTGGACTTCCAGCGTCACCTTGTCCCCATCCATGAACGACGACAGGCCGCGATGGTTGGTGCCGGTGGCGAGGATGTCGCCGGCTTCCAGGACGTGAACGGACGACACCCACTCAATGCAACGGGCAATGTCGTGCGCCATGTCGTTGGTGTTGAAGTCCTGCTTGACCTCGCCGTTGACCGTCAGCTTGACCGGCAGGTTTTGCGGATCGGTCACTTCGTCGGCGGTCACCAGGAACGGGCCGATCGGCGCGAAGGTGGCGCGGGATTTCATGGCGAAGAAGCCGGCCGAGGCCAAGCCGCGGGCGGAGCCGTCGATGAAGTTCATGTAGCCGAAGATGTAGTTCTTGGCATCGGCGGCCTTCACGTTGTCGGCGCGCTTGGAGATGACCAGGGCCATTTCGGCCTCACCCTCGAAAATCGTCGCGGGTTCGTCGGGCAGAACCATGGTGTCGCCCGGCCCGATGATCGCGGTCGCCGCCTTGTGGAAGGCGTTGATCTGCGGCTTTTTCGGCAGGGTGCCGTTTTCCATGTAGTTCACCGCCATGCAGACGATGTTGCCGGGCTTCGGCACGGGCGGGCGGATGCGGACGCTGGACAGGGGCACGCCGGCGCCGGCGGAAGCGGCCTCGATCTTACCTTTCAGGTTGTCCCAGCGGGAGATGATACCGCTGAGCAGGTCGCCGGGGCCGGTGTGCGGCACGTCGGCGACGGCGGCGGTGACGTCGACGATGTTGTCGCCTTTGACGACGCCGAACCGGAAGTCATTGAAAAACGCGAGTTTCATTGGGGTCCCTCCTGTGGATAGCGGTAGCTTATGCCAGGGGAGGGGAGCCGACAACGGGAGGCCGTGACGCTGAGTGTTTACCTGGATTGGTCATATAAGGTATATACTATGACACCACTCAGGAGACCGCTATGGCCAAGGAAGCGATGTTCACGCTGAAGCTGGAACCGATGCTGCGCGCGCAGTTCGTCGCGGCGGCGGCGGCGGTGGACCGGCCGGCCTCGCAAATCGTCCGGGAGTTCATGCGCGACTTCATCGAACAGCAGCGGGCTGCTCGGGAACACGATGCCTGGTTCCGGGGCGAGGTCGCGCAGGGCATGCGGGAGGCCGACGATCCCGGCGTCGCGCGCATCCCGCATGAAGCGGTTGCCGCGAAATGGCAGGAGAAGCGGGCCGCGTTGTTGCGGCAAGCAGATCAAGACGGGGTATGAAGATCGAGTGGCTGCCGGTGGCGGAACGCAACCGGGACCAGCAGCTGGATTACCTCGCGGAACGGAACCCGGACGCGGCGGTGAAGATGGGCGATGCGATCGATTTCGCGGTCGGGCAACTCGCGGATCATCCGCATTTGGGCCGGGCCGGACGGGTGCGGGGATCGCGGGAGTTGGTGGTGTCCGGGACGCCCTATGTCATCGCCTATCGCATCGAGGCCGATGCCGTGGTGATCCTGAGGCTGCTGCACGGCAAACAGAAGTGGCCAATGGAATTGTGATTGATAGAACGGCGTTTTCATTCGGAATTTAGGCGAGACTGGATGCACTGTTTTGGGTGACTTCGGTTGTACCATCTAAGGTCACGCCAGAACTATCCGCCTGCGTTTTGTAATTAAGCATTTGTACCCTATATACATTCCTGATAATCCATATTAAAATTAAAGATAACGGGATGTCGGTGAGGCTTGAAATCAGGTTAACCGTATTGGCGGCGAGGGCGTCGCTTATGTCATGAATATTTTGCGACATTTTCAAGGAAACCTGCCCCATAATATTGGAGGCGATCCAAAAAAACCACCACCAACGCAAAGCGCCTGGGACTGGAGTCTCCCGCCAATTGGCGGGAGCCCTGCTTGTTTGCCATATCTCCCGCATCGCGCCGAATGGTTTCCAAAGGCCGAAAAGCGGTACAAAATACCATCCAACTGACCAGCCGGGCGTGTATTCCATTCCGGTCGCACCTAACGCACGGGCATTCGCATTTGCGCGATATATCCACATCAAAATAGAGATCCCGGACGTGAGCAACATAATGAAATACAGAATACTTAGAGCTTGTTGTCGGTTATCGCTTACCTGCGTTGCTGCAACAAGCGCCATTTGGGAGTTGAAAGCACCATTCTGGATTGCATCCAACATGTGGCGCTCGAATAAGCTGGAAATAAATCCAGCCATTGATGTCGCGAAAAATCCATATAGGAGGATAGTCGTCCATCGGGTCAGCGTAGTGGGGTCGTGAAATGCTCTCGTATCGCTCGAACGTCTCCGTCGTTTTGCGATTAAGACAGCCCCGACCGGCACTGCGACTACCGTCAAAACGACCAGCCAGTGCCAGATCGAAAAACTGCCCACAGCGGCTCCTCCAGGAAAACGCGACCGAACGACAATCGACCGAGCTTACTTCAAACTCGGAAGCCGGTCAAACTCCGACCCTCAAACCCTCGGCCACCGTAAACGGTGCCTCGGTCTTCTCCCGGATTTCCTCGACCGTTACGCCCGGTGCAATATCCACCAGACGCAACCCGCCGTCGCGACCCTTGTGCGCGACTTCGAACACGCCGAGTTCGGTGATCACCAGATCGATCACCCCGGCCCCGGTCAGCGGCAGCGTGCAGCGTTTCAGCAGCTTCGGCTTACCCCCGGCCGTGTGTTCCATCAGCACGACCACGCGGCGGACGCCGGCGACGAGGTCCATCGCGCCGCCCATGCCCTTCACCATTTTCCCAGGGATCATCCAGTTGGCCAGATCGCCGTTCTCGGCCACCTGCAAGGCGCCGAGGATCGAGATATTGATATGCCCGCCGCGGATCATCGCGAAGCTGGCGGCGCTGTCGAAGAAGCTGGTGGTGGGCAGCTCCGTCACCGTTTGCTTGCCGGCGTTGATCAGGTCGGCGTCTTCCTCACCCTCGAACGGGAAGGGGCCCATGCCGAGCATGCCGTTTTCCGATTGGAACTGGATGGACATGCCGGGGGGGACATGGTTGGCGACGAGGGTCGGGATGCCGATCCCCAGGTTGCAGTAAAACCCGTCGCGCAGTTCCTGCGCGGCTCGGGCGGCCATTTGATCGCGGGTCCAGGGCATTGTTGAAACTCCTTACGCGCGAGGGCGGACGGTGCGCTGCTCGATCCGTTTGTTGACGGTCTGCAGCGGCACGATGCGGTTGACGAAGATACCGGCCGTGACGATGTGGTCGGGATCGATGGAGCCGGATTCGACCAGATGTTCCACCTGCGCGACGGTGATTTCGCCGGCGGTGGCCATGATCGGGTTAAAGTTCCGGGCGGTTTTGCGGTAGACCAGATTGCCTTCCGGGTCGGCTTTCCAGGCGTGCACGATGGCCAGATCGGCGCGGAGGCCGCGTTCCTGCACATACAAGCGGCCGTCGAATTCCTGCTGGACCTTGCCCTCGGCGATCTGGGTGCCGGCGCCGGTGGCGGTGAAGAAGGCGGGAATGCCCGCGCCGCCGGCTCGGATTCGTTCTGCCAAAGTGCCTTGCGGGTTGAACTCGATTTCCAGCTCCCCGGCCAGGAACTGCTTGGCGAAGGTGGCGTTTTCGCCGACGTAGGACGAAATCATCTTCCGCACCTGGCGGGTCTGCAACAGCAGGCCGAGGCCCGCGTCGTCGATGCCGGCGTTGTTGGAGATGATGGTCAGCCCTTTGACGCCGCTGTCGCGGATCGCCTCGATCAGGGCGTCGGGGATGCCGCAGAGGCCGAAGCCGCCGGACATGATCGTCATGTCGTCCTTCAGGACATCGGCCAGCGCCGCGACCGAGTCCTTGTAGATTTTGTTGACCGCCATACGTTCCTCTTATTCGTTGATGGTGACGGTGAAGCCGGCGTCGCGCATGGCCTCCGCCAGGGTTTCGGGCGCCGCCTGACTGGCGACGCGGATGTGCTTGGTTTCCAGGTTCGCGTCCAGTGTGGCGCTTGCATCGACGTCATGCACGGCCCCGGTCAGCGCCTTGACGCAGCCGGAGCAGGTCATGTCGGAAACGGTGAAGTCGGGCATGAGGGGTTACTCCTGAACGATTGCCACGGCGCGCGTCCAGCCGGCGGAGGCGCGATGGACTTTGACCGGGAAGGCCACGACCTCAAACCCGTCGGGCGGCAGCAGTTCCAGGTTGTGCAGCTTTTCCATGTGGGAATAGCCGATCTCGCGACCGGCGCGGTGGCCCTCCCAGATCAGGCTGGCGTCGCCGCCGGCGGCGATTTTGGCTTTGGTGGTGGAGAAGGGGGCATCCCAGCTCCAGCCGTCGATGCCGGTCAGGCGGACGCCGCGTTCCAGCAGATACATCGTGGCGGCCTTGCCCATGCCGCAGCCGGAATCGACGAAATCGTCCTGGCCGTACTTGGCGCCGGCGGCGGTGTTGACCAGCACGATCTCCAGCGGTTTCAGCGTGTGGCCGATGCGCTTGAGCTCGGCTTCCACGTCGCCGGGTGTGACGATGTATCCGGCGGGGAAATGGCGGAAATCCAGCTTCACGCCGGGCTGGAAGCACCATTCCAGCGGCACCTCGTCGATCCGCCAGGACGGTTCGCCGCCGGGTTTCAGGGCGTGGTTCATGGTGGAGAAGAAGTGATACGGCGCGTCCATGTGGGTGCCGTTATGGGTGCTGATCTGCACCTTCTCCACCGCCGCGTATTCGCCGTTGGGGAGTTGGTCGATGCCGACGCCCATGTATTCCGCCATGGCCGGGGCGGTCTGGTGGTGATCGAGGTACTCGATCTGCGGCAGCATGTGCGGCGGGTCGGAGGCGATCCCGGATTTCAAGGCGACGGAGATGTCGATCAGGCGGCGTGGCATGGTTGGATGTTCCTCGGCGGCGGCGTGGTTTTGGCCAGCATAAACCGACCGTCTCTTGGACGCGAGAGCGGCCCTACAATGCGGCGAAGGGATCATTGCCGGCCGCCGATCATCGGCGCAAGCTCGCCGAAAACCGGCACATGGAGGAAACATGAAACGTTCATGGTGCGCGCTGGCGGTCGCCGTCGGCCTGCTGCTGGGGCTGAGTACCGTCGCGCTGGCGCAGAAGCGCGGCGGCGTCCTGACGGTTTGGCTCCCCGACAGCCCCGGGGGCCTGTCGATCCATGAGGAAGCGACGGTGATGTCGATGGGGCCGATGGCCGGCGTCTTCGACAATCTGATCGTGTTCGACCAGCATGTGAAACAAAGCAGTCTCGATACCATCCTGCCCGACCTCGCGACGCAGTGGTCATGGAGCGGCGATGGGCTGGCGTTGACATTCCAGTTGCGGCACGGCGTCAAATTCCATGACGGTCAACCGTTTACCGCCCAGGATGTGCTGTGCACCTGGGCTCTGCTGCTGGAGACCTCGGCCGACAAGCTGCGCGTCAATCCGCGCAAGGCGCTCCATCGCAACGTCGAAACGGTCACCGCCAACGGCGATTTCGAGGTCACGTTCCATCTCAAGCAGCCGCAACCCGCGTATCCGATGGTGCTCGCGAGCGTGGCAGGCGCCATCTATCCATGCCACGTCAAGCCGGCCCAGATGCGGACCCAGCCGATCGGCACCGGCCCTTTCGCGTTCGTGGCATTCAAGCCCAACGAATACATCGAAGTGAAGCGTAACGCCGATTATTGGCGGCCGGATCGGCCCTATTTGGACGGGATCGAGTACCGGATCGTCAAAGACCCCGGTACCGCGATGCTGGCCTTCGTCGCCGGCAAATTCGACCTGACGATGCCGCATCAATTGTCGATCGCGAACACTCGCAACATCCAAAGCCAGGCGCCCTGGGCGAACTGCGAGATTACCGCCGGCGGCGGCATCAATCGCCATTTGCTGATCAATCGCACCACGCCCCCCTTCGATAACCCCGAGATCAGGCGCGCGATGGCATTGAGCATCGACCGCAAGGCCTTTGTCGAGATCGCCGCCGAAGGGGAGGGCGATATCGGCGGGGTGCTACAGCCGCCGCCCGGCGGGAAATGGGGCATGTCGGCGGAGATGTTGAAGGACCTGCCGGGCTACGACCCCGACGTCGCGAAAAACCGTGAAGAAGCCCGCGCGATCATGCGCAAGCTCGGCTACGGACCCGAAAACCGCCTGAAATTCAAGGTTTTGACCCGCGACAGTTCGTTCTACAAGACCCCGGCGGTGCTGCTGATCGACCAATTGAAGGAAGTGTATTTCGATGGCGAACTGGACAGCGTCGAAACGCCAGCGTTCTTTCCGAGGGTATACCGCCATGACTTCACCATCGGTCTCAATCTGCAAACCAGCGGCCCGGATCCCGGTATGGTTTTCGAGCAATTTTACCGCTGCGGGTCGACCCTGAATTGGGATGGGTATTGCGACCGCGACGTGGACCGGTTGATCGAGCAGCATGCGATGACCGCCGATCAGGATCGTCTCAAGCAAATGGGCTGGGAACTCGAACGCAAGCTCGCGGCCGATCTCGCGCGGCCGATCCTGTTCTACACGCGCGTGGGAACGTGTTGGAAACCCGCGGTCAAGAACCTGACCGTGATGGAAGACAGCATCTTCAACGACAACCGGCGCGACGAGGTATGGCTGGATCGATAACGGCGCCGCCGGATGCGGCGCCGTCGCGCGACTGGCCGATTACTCCGCCGCCGGCATGAAGCTGGCCGGGTCCGCCCCGACGCGGCCGGTGTCGTTGTCGGCGGCTTTCGGCATACGGAAGTCGTACCGCACCGATTTCAGGCCGGGGATGGGGCAGTCGGCGTTGTCCTTGGCCTCCACGACCAGCGACGCCGATACGCCGAACACCGTGTCCGACGCGATGTTCGCGTCGTCGCCGAAGTACAGGGCGGAGACCAGTTCGCGATGCCCCGGCGCTGTGATCAGCATGTGGATATGGGACGGCCGCATGCCGTGCCGCCCCTGCATCCGCACCAGCCTGCCGACCGGCCCGTCCATGGGGATGGAGTAGCCGAGCGGCCGCACCGTGCGGAAATGGTAGTTGCCGTTCGCATCGGTGCGGAAGTTGCCGCGCATGTCCATGTGGGCGTCATCGTGCGCCTGCACGTCGTACAGCCCGTGCTCGTCCGTTTGCCACACCTGCACCAAAGCGTTCGGCAGCGGTGCGCCGTCGTTGTCGGTCACCTGCCCGTACAGCACGATCTCCGGTGCGGTGTGGTTCGCGACGATGTTGGCGCCGAGCGGCAGTTCCGCCGCGCCTTCGCGGAAGAACGGGCCCAGGAGGGAGGATTGGGTGCCGAGTTCCTTGGCTTTTTTGTCGTGCAGCGCGTTCACGACGGCGCTGAGGCCCAGCACGTCGGACAGCAGGATGAATTCCTGGCGGATGTCGGTGCAGGCCTTGCCGACCTCGGTCAGCACGGCAATGCCGGTCAGCCATTCGGCCGGGGTCAGGTTCACCTCCCGCGCGAAGGCGTGCAGGTGGCGGACGGCAGCGTCCATGATTTCCTTCAGGCGCGGGTCGCTGGTCGTCGCCATCTGCGACAACGTGGCGTCGGTGACGGTGTTCTCGTCGAGGTCGATCATGTTGGGCGCCTCCGCTGGGGTGATTGTCCGTCGTATAGCCGTTCCGGTGGCCGTGCGCGAGAGTGGGCTTGCGGTTCCCGGCCACCGCCATAGGATGGCGGCAAGGTCTAAACAGGAGGGACTTCCGAATGATATCGCGGTGGCTGAGCGGCGCCTTGGGCGCGGCCATGATCCTATTCGCCGGCTCGATGCCGGCTCGGGCGGACGAGAAGCCCATTACCATCGGCTTCGGCATGGCGCTGACCGGCGGTCTGGCTCCGAACGGCAAGTCCGCGCTGCTGGCCATGCAAATCTGGGAAGAAGAGGTCAACGCCAAGGGCGGTATCCTCGGGCGCCCCGTGAAGCTGGTGTTCTACGACGACCAGTCCAACCCGTCGAACGTGCCGGGCATCTACACGAAGCTGCTGGACGTGGATAAAGTGGACCTCGTGGTCAGCGGCTACGCCACCAACATGGTGGCGCCCGCGATGCCGGTCGTCATGCAGCACAAGCGCACATTCCTGTCGCTGCTGGGTCTGGGCGTGAACAGCGAGTTCAACTACCCCAACTACTTCTCCTTCACGCCGACCGGCGGGCCGCACCCCAAGCAAAGCTTCGGGCAGGGGTTCTTCGAAGTCGCCAAGGGCCTGAACCCGAAGCCGAAGACCATCGCGATCGTCGGCGCGGACGCGGAATTCGCGCGTAACGCCCTGGAAGGCGTGCATGAGATCATCAAGGGCACCGACCTGAAGATCGTCTACGACAAGACCTATCCGCCGAGCACGACGGACTACACGCCGATCGTGCGGGCAATCGCGGCGACGAATCCAGACCTGATCTTCGTCGCGTCCTATCCGCCGGACAGCGTGGGCATCATCCGCGCCGCGCACGAGGTCGGGCTGAAGGCGCAGTTGTTCGGCGGCGGCATGGTCGGTCTGCAGTCCACCGCGATTAAAGTGCAGCTCGGGCCACTGCTGAACGGGATCGTCGACTACGACTTCTGGCTCCCGGTCGGGTCGTTCGCGACGCCGGAGGCTTTGGACTTTCTGAAGCGCTATCAGGCGAAAGCCAAGGAAGCGGGCGTGGACGCGTTGGGCTACTATCTGCCGCCGTTCGCTTATTCCTACATGCAGGTGCTGCAGCAGACGGTCGAGGCGATCAAAGGCACCGATCAGGCGAAGATGGCCGACTATCTGCGCAAGACGACGTTCAACACCATTGCCGGTCCGGTCAAGTTCGGTCCGGGTGGCGAATGGGTCGAGGCGCGGGTGCTGGAAGTGCAGTTCCACGACGTGAAGCCGAACGACCTGGCACAGTTCGCCGATCCGAAGACCGAGGTGATCCTGTGGCCGCCGGCCTTGAAAAGCGGCGACGTGATCGTGCCTTACGAGGCGAAACAGTAAGCCGTTCTAACCCCGGTTCGGTCTCCGAACCGGGGTTTTCATGGGATCAGGGCGTGCAGGCGCTCCATGGTTCGGCCGCGCCGGCCGAGTTGCCGGAGCGACTCCAGCGTCTGTTCGAAATAGGACCGGTTGCTGCCCAACGGGCCGCTGGCGGTGGCGATCCGGCGGGCGATCTCCGTGTCCGGCAGGCGGCCGGCGTAGCGGGGATAGGACCGGTTGACGACGAAGGTCGCGGCCCGCACCGGGCCATTGTCCGTTTCGGCCACGATCCAGCGGGACTTGTAGGCGCCGGTGAACAACTCCCGCCGCCACGGCAGCAGCAGTTCCTCCCGCGCTCGTTCGGCCGGGATACGGAACAGGGCGCCGTGGCATGCGCCGCCGCGGTCCAGGGCCAGCATCAGGCCGGGGTTTTCCGGCGTGCCGCGCCCCATGTGGAGCCACAGGCAATAGCGGCGGTGCCAGCCGAGCACTTTGCCGGGGCGGCGTTCGGCGTATTCGATGGCGGGGTTCCACATCAGCGAGCCGTAGCCGAACAGCCAGACGTCGGCGTTGGGATCGTGGCTCGCGAGGGTCAAGTCCAGGTCTACCTGGATGGCGGCGTCGTCGATGAACGCCGTGCCGGGCGGGGCACGCAGGCGCGCGGCGGCCATAAGGGAGCCGTCACGCAGACCGTCGCGGGTGACGGTTATGGGTTCTTCGGTCATCGCGCCCAGTCCGTTACGCCGGGGCCGGCCGCGGCGATGGCGTTGAGGCCGAACCCGAGGAAGATGATGCCGGACACCCGCGTGACCCACAGGGCGTGCCGGCGATGGAACCGGCGCACCGGGACGGCGCCGATCAGGCCGATCAGCAGCACGTCCGCGCACAGGAACCCGACGCAGGCGGCAGCGAGCAACGCTGGGAAGGCGGACCAGCCGAGGGCGGCGGCTTGGCCGGCGAGCAGGGCGGTGAACATCGCCACCGCCACGGGATAGGCTTTGGGGTTGGACAGACCGAACGCGAGGCCTCGGAGCAGCGGTCGGCGTACGTCGGCGACAGTACCGACGCTACCGGCGCGGACGGTCACTGCGCGCAAGCCCAGCCAGCAGAGATACGTGCCGCAGATCAGGCCGAGCACGTCGAACACGGTCGTGCCGAAGGAGCGGGCACCGAGGATCGCGGTCAGCGCGAGCGACGCCCAGAGGATGTCGCCCGCGAAGTGCCCGCACAGGAACAGCGCTCCGGCGCGGCGTCCCTGACCGGCTCCGATCCCCAACAGCGCCAAGAAGGCCGGCCCCGGCGCCAAGGTGTAGGCCGCGCCGGAGACAGCCGAGGCGACGAGCAGGTTCACCCACCGAAGCCTTGGTCCCAAGGCTCCGGCAGCATCGTGTAGTTCTCCCCGACCTTCACCATGTGGGCGAAGCCGGGGAAGTGGATGTGCATGCCGGCGACCAGCTGCCGGTCGTGAGTGACCATGTCGAAGACCTTCTTGCGGGTCGCGGCGGCGGCGTGCGGGTCGGTGTCGAACGCCATGGTGACTTCCGGGCGGGGGATCTGGACCTCGGGCACGTGGATGATGTCGCCCCAGATCAGCAGTGAATCCTTGCCGGACGACACCATGTAGCCGGAGTGGCCGGGGGTGTGGCCGTGCATGGGCATGGAGCGGACGCCGGGGAACACTTCGACGCTGGCGCTGAAGGGCTTCATTTGGTTGTGGTAGGGGGCCATCTGCTCCCGCGCCGCTTGGAAATACAGCAGCTTGGCGCGTTCTGGGGCCTGGTTCATGGCGGCGTCGTCGCCCCAGTGCGTCGGCTCGTTCTGGTGGACCACCAGCTCGGCGTTCGGGAAGAACTTCTCGCCCGTCTTCGGGTTGGTCAGGCCCGCGGAATGATCCGGGTGCATGTGGGTCAGGATGACGGTGTCGATGTCGGCCGGGTTCACGCCCGCAGCCTTGAGATTCTGTTGCAGCTTGCCGGCGGTGGGCATCAGGTAGTCGCCCGAACCGGTCTCGACCAGCGCGAGGCGGCCGGCGGAATAGATCAGATAGCAGTTCACCGACGTGCGGCGGCCGGGGCGGAACGCGCCGGTCAGCAAGGAGGTCGCGTCCTCGCCGGAGATGTTCTGCATCACGTCGACGGTGCCATCGAGGTAGCCGTCGGACAGAGCCGTGACCACGATGTCGCCGATGCGGCGATGGTAGAAACCGGGGATTTGCTGGATGGGAACGGTAACCATGGGCCTGTCTCCTGCTCGGGCGTTTATGGCGGCTTGTATAGGGGGGTGAGCGGCCTGTGGGGAGGGGGGCGTCGCCATTCCCAGGTCGTGTTGCTTTCGTTGACAACACATGCCGGTGCCACTTAACGTTCGGATATGCAGGCGACGCTCCTGATCCGCCGCCGCGCGCGGCTTCGGCCCGGAACCTTCACTGAGGTTGTGATCTGGCGGCTGCCGCGACGTGTGCCGGGCAGTCAGCATCGTTACAAATACCGCATGGCGCTGGTCGACCGAGGGGTTTGCGTCCTGCGCTACGACAATGAGGCCGGCAAAGGCGATCACCGGCACATTGGCGACCTCGAAACCGCGTACGGCTTCACGACCGTGGAACAACTGCTCGACGACTTCGATGCCGATATTGGGAGATTCCTCGATGAACACCCTGGTGATTGGGAACCAGCCGCGTGAACGGCAGCGCGCCGACATCCTGCGTGCCTGGAAGACCGGGCAGGCCGGCGAAGCCGCGCGGCTCGATTTCGAAAGCCTGGAAGGCGCCTGGCAACTGCTGAATGCCAAACGTTGGGCGATCCTGCGCACGATGGCGGGTCAGGGTCCGCTCGCGATCCGAGAGGTCGCGCGCCGTGTCGGGCGGGATGTGCGGGCCGTGCATGCCGACATGCGGGCGCTGTATCTGTCGGGGGTCATCGACAAGACGCCGGAGGGCCAGATGATCCTGCCGTACGATACGATCCGGCTGGATTTCTCATTCGAGACGCAGAAGGCAGCCTGACGCGGTTGGGGGAGCGGGACGGCCGCGTCCGGGGCTGGCCCATGGTCTCGGTTGGCGCTACCGTCCGTCGATCCAGGAACGCATCAAGCCGGAGAGCCCGCCCCATGAACGACTCCGTCACCCTTACCGACGCGACCATCGCGGAGGGTCTCGCCCGCCGGATCCAAAGCGTCACCTTCGACAGCCTGACGGACGACGCGCTGCATTGGGCCAAAGTGGCGGTGCTGGACACGGTCGGCTGCACGCTGGCCGGCGCGCATGAGGATTGTGCGCGGATCGCCGCTCAGGCCGCGACCTACGGCACCACCGGGGGCGAATGTCTGGTGTTCGGCACCAACCGGCGCGTCGGCCCGCTGGATGCCGCATTCATCAACGGCACCGCCGCGCATGCGCTGGATTACGACGATTGCTCCAACACGCTCGGCGGGCATCCTTCTGCTCCGGTCGTGCCGGCGCTGTTCGCGCTGGCGGAACTCCATAAGACCAACGGTAAGGACTTCCTGGCGGCCTACGTCGCGGGGTGGGAGGCCGAGACCCGCATCGCCCGGGGCGTGAATTTCCATCATTACGAGAAAGGCTGGCACCCGACCGCGACCCTGGGCGTCTTCGGCTCCGCCGCCGGCTGTGCGCACTTGCTGGGGCTGACGGTGGAGCAGACCGCGCGGGCGCTTGCGCTGGCGGCGACGTTCTCTTCCGGCATCAAGGCCAATTTCGGCACGATGACGAAGCCGCTGCATGTCGGGCACGCCGCGCGCAACGGCATGATGGCGGCACTGCTGGCGAAGGACGATTTCACCGCCTACGCCGGGGCGTTCGAGCACAAGCAGGGGTTCCTCAATGTCTACAACGGCGGCGGAAACTACAACGCCGAGGCGATCCTCGCGGATTGGGCGGAGCCTTTGGACATCGTCTCGCCGGGCGTCGCCATCAAGCAGTACCCGTGCTGCGGCAGCACGCACCCCGCCATCGATGCCATGCTGATGCTGGTGCGCGACAACGATCTGACGCCCGACGCGGTGGAGCGGGTGGATAGCTGGACCCATCCCCGCCGTCTGGCGCACACCAACCGCCCGAACCCGCAAAGCGAGCTGGATGCGAAATTCAGCGTGCAGTACTGCCTCGCCCGAGGCCTGACCGACCGGCGCGTGGCGGTGGAGCATTTCGAGGGCGGCAGCTATCTGGAACCTGAAGTCCAAACCATGCTGCGCCGCGTGTTCGCCGCGCCGCACCCCGACATGAAGATGGACACGTTCGAGCATTTCGGCGCCGAGGTGCGCGTCACCCTCAAGAACGGCCAGACTCTCACCCAGAAGGTCCACCGTCCGCTCGGGCGCGGGCCGGAGAACCCGTTGCCGGCGGAACTGCTGGAGGCGAAGTTCGCCAACTGCGCCGCCCGAGCGATGTCGCCCAATCAGGTCCCGGCGCTGCTGGCGCAATTGCGCACGCTGGAGACGCTGCCCACCATCGGCGTCGTCACCGACCTTATCGCCCAGGCCGCCCGATGACGCTGACTCGCCGCCGGATCGTCGCGACCGCCCTCGCGGCGCCTTTGCTGCCCCGTTTCGCGAAAGCGGCGGAGTTCGAGTGGCGGCTGGGCCACACCGCGCCGGCAACCTTCCCTCTGCACAAACAGCTTGTGCAGGCGGCGGCGGAGATCGCCAAGGCTTCCGATGGCCGGATTGCAATCAAAGTCTTCCCGGAAAGCCAACTCGGTGCCCAACTCGGCCTGCTGGCGCAGTTGCGTGCGGGGAATATCGAGGCCACGCCCGTCGTCGGGCAGGCTTTGGCCGGCGTGCTGGGCGCGGTGTTCGTGCAGTCCGTCGGGTTTGGGTTCGCGGGGTACTCGCAACTATGGCCGGCACTGGATGGCGATCTGGGGAAGGCGTTGCGGTTCCAGTTTCAAGAGCGCCTCGGTCTCATCGCGATGGAAAAGGCGTGGGACTTCGGGTTTCGCCAGGTCACCACCCGCAAGAAGCCCATCGTCACGGCAGCCGATCTCGTCGGCTTGAAAATCCGCACGCCGGTCGACGAGGAACTGGTGGGCCTGTTTCACACCCTGAAGGCGGCACCGCTGGCGATGAATCTACAGGACATGATCCCGGCGATGCAGGCAGGCGCCGTGGACGCGCAAGAGGGTATTTTACCGCTGGTGCAGGCGGCGGGCTTGGATCAGCAGCAAGGATGCTGCTCGATCACCAATCACAGTTGGGACGGGCAGTGGCTGTGTTTCAACAATCGGGCCTGGCTGCGGCTGCCGGACAAGCTGAAAGACGTCGTTTCGACGGCACTCAATCGTGCGGCGGTGCGCCAGCGTGCCGACGTCGCGGCGGATGAGGCCGCGGCGAAGACCGATCTGACCGGCAAGGGCATGGTTTTCAACACCCCCGATCCCGCCAGTTTCCGGTCGGTTCTCCGTTCCGCCGGCTACTACGATAAGGCGCGGAAACGGGTGGGCGATGAGCTGTGGGGGCTGTTGGAGAAATATTCCGGCCGGCTGGCGTGATATTCGCTAGCTTCCCCGTCATCAACTCAGATAACAGCATGTCCGAAAAATAAATTTCCACCCGGTTTCGCGGACGAGC
>Ga0214180_1000326_pt1 | contig 17772 bp, 15 predicted proteins | sample TroBogEpilimnion_22_FD_153018 | JGI IMG/M metagenome (GOLD analysis project Ga0214180, IMG submission 153018) | Freshwater microbial communities from Trout Bog Lake, WI - 16OCT2007 epilimnion | ecosystem: Environmental > Aquatic > Freshwater > Lake > Epilimnion/Euphotic zone | place: Trout Bog... | reverse complement strand
CACACGCGATGCCGCGACTCTGGTGCGCTTGCCCGGCAAACAGCCGCTGATCGAACTCACCAATCGCCCCCCGAACTACGAAACCCCGATCGACGCCTACGCCAACGCGGTCACGCCGAACGACCGGTTCTTCATCCGCTACCATTTGGCCGAAATCCCGGACATGGACGCGTTGAAAAACTGGTCGCTGACCATCGGCGGCGACGCGGCGGAGCGGCCGTTGAAGCTCACGATGGCCGATCTGAAAAAGGATTTTCCTCAGGCCGAAATCACCGCTGTCTGCCAATGCTCGGGTGCCCAGCGCGGGTTGTTCGAGCCGCATGTCGCCGGCGTCGAATGGGGTTACGGCGCGATGGGCAACGCCGTCTGGCGCGGTGTGCGGCTGAAGGACGTGCTGGCGAAGGCCGGCGTGAAGGCCGGCGCGTTGGAAGTATGGATGGGCGGTGCCGACGGCCCGGTGATGCCGGCCACGCCGCCATTCCGCAAAAGCCTGCCGGTGGCGTTGGCGCAGCGTGACGACGTGCTGCTGGCGTTCTCCATGAACGGCCAGCCCTTGCCGCATCTGAACGGGTTCCCGCTGCGGGTGATCGTGCCCGGCTGGACCGGCACCTACTGGATCAAGCATCTGACGACGCTGGAAATCAGCACCAAACCGCTGCCGAACTTCTGGATCCAGAAGGCATACCGCGTCCCCGCCGGGATGTTCCCGGTCGATCTGCCGTTCACCAGCCAGAACGACAATGCGACGTGGCCGATTACCGAGATGGTGGTGAACTCGGTCGTTGCCACTCCGTTGGACGGGGCGAAGGTAACGCGTGCGGGGTTCACGGTGCGCGGCGTCGCCTGGGATCGCGGCCACGGGATCAAGTCGGTGGAGGTGTCGTTCGACGGCGGCACATCGTGGAAGCCGGCGGTATTGGATAAGGATTTGGGCAAATACGCGTTCCGGGGCTTCAGCATCGCCTCCGGTGCGTTGCCGCCGGGGCCGTGCAAGGTGATGGCGCGGGCGGTTTCCAACGCCGGGGAAACCCAGGCGACGACGCTGCTGCGCAACCCCGCTGGTTACCACCGCAATCTCCCGCAAACTCTGACGGTGACCGTGGCATGAGCTACCGTATTATCGCACTCGCCGGCCTGCTGTTGGCAACACCCGCTCTGGCGGACGACGTGCCGTTGAAGCCGGGTCCCGGCGTGGAAACGGTGGAGGCGAATTGCGCTGCCTGCCACACCACGAACTACATCCGCATGAACGCCCCGTTCCTGTCGCCCGACACCTGGAAGGCCGAGGTGACCAAGATGCGGGTCGCGTTCGGGCTGCCGATCGACGACGATGTCGCGAAGGAGATTGTCGCGTATCTGGTCGCGCAGTACGGCGCGAAGTAGTAACTACTCCGCCGCCTGCTTGAACTTCGCCCCATACCGCAGCAGCGCATCGTCGTCCGTCGGGATGATGGGCGAGAAATCCGTGTGCGCGATCCATTCCGCCCGCGTCGGGGTGCGGATGTAGTTCGAAACCGCGTTCAGGGTCAGATATACGATCTTGCGCGGATACGGGGTGATGTTCCCCGCCGACCCGTGCACCAGATTGCCGTGGAACAGCAGCAGCCCGCCGGGTTTGCCGGTGGGGGCGACGATGCCGTCCTCGGCGACCAGCTTGGTCACGGTGTCTTCGTCCAGAGTCCACAGCGGGTAGGACGTGGTGGTCGTGTCGTGTTCGGCGGCCAGCACGCCGGAGGTGTGGCTGCGCGGCACCAGCATCAGCGGGCCGTTGATCGGCATCACCTCATCCAGGAACACGGCGATGTTCATTGCCCGAGGCTCCGGCATGCCGTCGTCGCGTGCCCAGGTGCCGTAATCCTGATGCCACTGCCAGACGTCGCCGGTGAAGGATGCTTTGGCGTTGACCTTGTATTGGTGCATGTAGACCTGCTCGCCGAACAGCTGTTCGACCGGGCGGATCATGCGGGGGTGGCGCCCGAGCAGACCGAAGGCTTCGTTGTAAAGGTGGGCGGCGAAGGCGGTGCGGGGGGCACCCGAGCGCTCGCGCCAGACTTCGGGGCGTTCTTCGGTGTAGATGTCTTCGGCGGCCTCGCGCAGGATCGCGACTTCCTCCGGCCGGAAGGTATCGGGGAGGAACAGGTAGCCTTCCGTGTGGAACTGGTCGAGTTGGGCTTGGGTCAGCATGGCGCGTCCTCCTGCTCGCTGGGGCGTTGTCGACGGGATAATACGTTCGGCCCCCCGGTTAAAGCCCCTTGCTTGACGGCGGCGCGCCGGACCCGGAAGCTTGGGGCAATCGTTGGAGGAAACACCATGTCCGATCTGCCCGTCCTGTCCCACCCGAAGCCTAACCCGGCCTGGCTGGCCAAGCTGACCGAGGACATTCTGGAGCCCGGCCTGCCCATCGTCGATCCGCATCATCATCTGTGGGACCTGCCCGGCAACACCTATTTCCTGGACAATCTGCTGGGCGATCTGAACTCCGGCCATAACATTGCCGCGACCGTGTTCCTGCAATGCTTCTGGGCCTATCGGACGACGGGGCCGGAGGCGTTAAAGCCGGTGGGCGAGACCGAATTCGTCGCCTCCGTCGCCGCCGAGGCGGTCCGCCGCGGCATCCCGCAAAAAGTCTGCGCCGGCATCGTTGGCTACACCGATTTCCGCATCGGCGCCGCGGTGGATGAGGTTCTGGAGGCCCACATCGCCGCCGGCGCCGGCCGCTTCCGCGGCATCCGCCAGATCAGCGCCCGACACGTCGCGTTCCTGGCCAGCATGTCCACCCCGCCGGATTTCGGCCTGCTCGCCGATCCGCGTTTCCGGGAGGGATTCGCTCGGTTGGCTCATTACGGATTGAGCTACGATGCGTGGCTGTATCATACGCAGATCGTGGAACTGGTGGATTTGGCACGGACCTTCCCGGAAACCTCGATCGTCCTGAACCATGTCGGCGGCCCGCTGGGCGTCGGCCCGTATCGCGGCCGTTCCGATGCGGTCTACGCCGAATGGCGCGCCGGCATGAAAGTTCTGTCCGCCTGCCCCAACGTCCACATGAAGTTCGGCGGTCTGGCGATGGTGGTGAACGGCTTCGACTTCCATGAGAACGTTCTGCCCCCGTCGTCCGGTGAACTCGCTGGGGCTTGGCGGCCTTATATGGAGGCGCTGATCGAGGATTTCGGGGCCGATCGGTGCATGTTCGAGAGTAATTTCCCGGTGGATAAGGCGATGTGCTCCTACCCGGTGCTGTGGAATGCGTTCAAGCGGATCGCGTCCGGCTGTTCGGCGGACGAGAAAGCGGCGCTGTTCCACGACACGGCAGCCCGGTTCTACCGGCTGTAAGAAGGGCGGGGCCCACCCACGCGTCATGGTTGGGCCGAACCCCATCGGCATCAGGATATGGTGTTGGGAGGCACGACTTCTCCTCCGTGTCATGGTCCGCCCATGGGTCGGACTTTGCTCGCCCGAGGACAGGCTACGGCGGACCACCCACGCCTGACGACGGGAAACCCAGGGGAGGCGTGGGGCCTCCGCCTGCACGGAGGATGACACGGAGAACGAAATACCACCGTGCGCACTTTATCCTTATGCCGATGAGGCTTGACCCGGCCAACCCTGTCTGGGGAGGCACGATGTCTGCCTCGCATCCGTCTCAATCGGTCATTTTCGAGTCAACCGTCGTAACCCATGAGACTCAAACCGCCCATAACCGAAGAAAAGCACCCGCCAAAACAACCCCCAACCCCAATTGTCCTCCCACCATCCCCCAACGTCATGCCGACGTAGGTCGGCATCCACGACTGCGCCCCTACCGAATCTCATCATCGTCTCAAAACCACGTTTTCGAGTCCCCCGTCTCACTCCACAACACACCAACCCCAGTAACAAACCTTCCGCCACGGATGGTCCTCTCACCCCCCCGTTTCAAGACCAACCTCCTCACCATCTTGCACACCCCCCACGAAACGCGGCCAGTGCCACCCGAGCAGCAACTGCCAGCACCGAAAGCGGAGCCGTCCCGATGAACCGACCCGGCCCGACCGATCTGGGTCTTCCTGTCCTACTGCCACGGTGCCCAAGCCGACAATCGCTTGGCGCGCGCGCTGTGGGGCGGGTTGATGGCGGCTGGGCATGAGGTGTTTATCGACGTTGGCATGACCATCGGCACCGATTAGTCGAGAACCATTTATGAAAAGATCGACTGGTGCAACCGCTTCGTCCTGCTGCTATCCGCCTCGTAATCTCTCGTAGCTTTCTCCCAGATCGCTGAGAAAACCGATCATCGTCAAGGTGACGTCGTAAAGTTGGATGACCACTACGCGAGTCCGCTCGATTTCTGGCATGGTTGGGGGCCGCTGTTCCTTCCTCAGCGCCTCCAATGCCTCCATCAGATCGCCAACCGCCAAGAGAGCTTTCTCAAACTGGCTGTCGAGGGCATCCTTGCGGTCATCAATGCCTAGGGGGTACGTGATCGCTCGGTCCGAACGATAGAACAGCTCACTGATACGCAGGTCGAAATAGTCAGCCATGGCATGCAGGACACGAATTTCTGCTATACTCAGATGGAAGGATGCTGCTTCGAGTTCGTCTCTGATCTCTGCTGCCGTCGGCGCCCGTGCCTCCGAAGCGGTAAATCCTACATGGTCGAATGCATTGCGGAGTTCATCCGAAGCGATCGCGAATAGATCGTAGGACTTCGGCATCTCTTGTTCCTGATAGATGCTGAGGCCTGCCACAACCCGCCCATACCACTGCAACAATGCATAAGTGCCATCGTGTTAATCGTGAAGCATGAATGCCGCGATGAGCCGGCCCCGAAGGCGATTTAATTTTTCCCTCGCCCTTTTTGGCGAAGGGCTCGCTTCTTCTGGCGGATGGTCCATTCCGGGCTACCTCTACAAATTGACGCCTGAGCGTTGTACGGCAGTCCGGGAAATCGCCGGCAACGCTCGCGTCTCAATTACAATATTTGATAAAATGCTTGCCTATGATGCAGCCTCGCGACGCGCCCTGATCCGGGCCAAGGTCAGTGTGACATCATGGATAATCGCATCGCGGGTGTCATCGGCGCTGTGCAGCTTCCGCCGGTCAGCCTCGCCAACCAAGCGAAGCTCTCCAAGGCCGGCGAGGCGCTCAAGGCCTGCCTGTAGTGCCTTCAGTTTCTCGGACCGGCGTTTTGGCCAGCCACCGACTGCTCGAGTTTCACCCATGTTGAATCTTTTCATCCTATGCTATGCCTCTACCGCCAATCAAACGGGTGGCCTTTATATGCCCATGGCCACTTCGCTGCAACCCTCCAGTTCGTCCCGATGCGACGTCAGGATCCCGTCACCCCGGAGACTTCTTCCCCCAAGAGATTCCGGGTCGCACTGCGAGCCATAGACCCGTCGTCAAGCAGATCGATCCAATTGTTGAGTTCATAGGAAGATACCCCCTTCTTTGAGGTTAAATTGAGGCGCATATCGAGCGTCGGAAGGCGGTCCATGTCACGATTTTCGTTGGTGCGGACAGCGTCAGGCCCTGCGTCACTAGACCAGTTGCGAGAGTCTGCGGCCCGCCACTTCGGAACGGCCTGCGGCTGCGAATCGAGACCTGACCGGTCACGGGCGGATGGATTCGTAAGGCATTCCTCCGTGTGATGGAGCGAGGCGGATGACAACCGCGCTCTCTGCCGCCTGTCTGCGTCGATCCCCAAGCTTTCTGCGCTTAACCGGTATCTTCGTCGCGGTGCTCGACGGTATGCTGGCACCGCCCCGTGCCAACCGGGACGCCGAGGAGACACGGAGGATCGAACCCGGTCGGACCTCGGATATCGGCGGCTTGGAGGATCACCTGCTGGTCATGTTTGCCTACTACCGCTGCTATATCACCCAGGGGTTCCTCGGTTTCTTCTATCGCCTGCACAAAAAGGCGCAATTTGCCGCGCGATCAAGAGGATCGAAGCGCACGCCAAGCCCCGATTCAGTGTCAAAAACTACCCGCAATTATGCGCTGAAGTAGCCGAGGCCTTGATCCTCGCTTGCACCGAACAACCGATCTACCGTCCTGGCAACGACGCGGTTCGGGAGGAGCACTACGAGGGAAAAACGAGGCAGTATACCCGCAAGACAGAGCTCTCGCGCAGGGCCGCGGCACGGATCGTCAGTATCTCGTCCTCGTATCCCGGCGGCGTTCACGATTTTACGGTGCGTGGTGCCGGTCTTCGATTGTCAGAGTCCGTCCGAAAAGGAATTGCGCAATTTCAGTCATTTGGTATCAATCCCGTCCCGCAAACGACCCAGTCGTCGCTTGATGTCTGGTTGTGTTCCAGCGGGCATCGTCCGTAAATCATTGAAATTACACATATCTTTTTCGGATGGACTTTCAGAGGAGACGCAGCTTTACAGGGGCAGCGCCTATCAAGGATACGACACGGGGCATGCCGACATAGATTGCTCCTGCAAGAAGCCGAAAGGGGGAGATCTGAACGCCGACGAAAAAGAGTACAACGCCGGCCTCAGCCGGTTTCGGGTCAAGGTGGAGCAACGAATCGGACGCTGCAAGCGCTTACGGACCCTGTCCGACCGGTTCCGCAATCCACCGGACACGCATCATACGAGGGCATCGATCCTGGTAGGGATGGCGAACATGAACACCGTCTTCCCCGCCGGCTTAGTCAACGGGAAAGGGGAAAGTGCGGCCGTTATGCGATAGCCGGCGGGGAGGCGAACTTTCGCAACGGGTCTAATATCAGTTATATCTGAGGGCAACGCGCTGCGATGGCACCCAGCGCTTCGGGATCGCGCCGCCCGGGGCCGTCAGTGCAAAGCCTGTGGATAGGTCCCCGTTGTGAGGTTTGGTTCCTTCGTCCCTCTTCTCAGTTCCACGCCGAACCAACGGGCACCTGAAACCGCGCCGCGAATTCCCCCCGCGGCAAGCCCAACGCCCGACGGATCATGTCCACCCGAGGCGTCTGCCGCATCCCGGCCAACCGCTCTGACGTCAGGGGCTGAGCATCCGGATCGGCAAGCGCCGCCTCACGGATTTGCGCTTCGGTCCGCGCGTCGGCATGGCTCCAATCGTGTTCTGACTTCATGCGGGTCGTTTATGACCGCTACCCCACCCCCCTGACAACCGCCCCCAACCCGTCTACCATCCCCCCAACACACGAAACGCGGGGAACATCCATGCAAATCGTAGACGCCCAAATTCACACCTGGGGGGTTGGCCTGCCCAGCAACATGTCGCACAGGCAGATCACCCACTACACCCCCGCCGAGGCCATCAAGGAGATGGACGAAGGCGGCATTCAGGCCGCCGTCATCCATCCCCCCGGCTGGGACCCGAACTCCACCCAAATGGCGTTCGACGCCGTCAAAGCCTACCCCGGCCGCTTCGCGATCATGGGCTCGCTGCCGCTGGAGGACCCCGCCTCCCGCTCCAAAATCGCGACATGGCGCGCCCAACCCGGCATGCTCGGCCTCCGCTACACCTTCCTGCACGATCCCGCTCGGCAACAACTCGCCGATGGCGCCTTCGATTGGCTGTTCGCGGAAGCCGAGAAAGCCGGCGTTCCCATTGCCACCTTGGCAACGGATTCGCTCGCCTATCTCGGTAAAATGGCGGAACGGCATCCCGGCCTGAAGCTGACCATCGACCATCTCGGCGGTCGAGGCGGGCTGACGACGCTGAAGGACGATGCGGCGATGACGCATATTCCGGAGTTGTTGAAGCTCGCGAAATTGCCGAACGTGGCGGTGAAGGCGACCGGCGCGCCGGGCTATTCCAGCGGCGCCTACCCGTTCAAATCGATGCACGGATATCTGAAACAAATCTTCGACGCGTTCGGTCCGCACCGCATGTTCTGGGGCACCGACATCACCAAAATGCCATGCCCCTGGCGGCAATGTGCGAGCATGTTCACCGAGGAACTCCCCTGGTTGAACGAGGCCGACAAAAAGCTGATCATGGGCGACGCCATCTGCGCCTGGTGGGGCTGGAACCGTAACGTATAATCAAGGAAACAGACCGAAATGACCAAAAACACCAACGGAAAACCCGTCGCCGTCGTGATCGGCGCGACGTCCAAATGGCAGGCGGATGGGCGCAACACACATTTGGCGCACGGCAAGCCACTCGACGACAGTCACATTCCCGTCGGCGCCCGTTGGGGTGTTGGCGGCGCCGTCGCGCAGAAATTCGCCAAGGAGGGCTTCTTCACCGTCCTGACGACGCGCACGGCATCCAACGCCGCCGGCCTCGCCGCCGCCATCCGCGAACAGGGCGGCGAATGCACGATCGTGGAGCTGGACCTGTCGCAGGAAGCCTCGGTCGCCGCCGCCTTCCAAACCATTCGCGCCGACGCGGGCGATCCGGAGGTGTTGGTCTACAACGCCGGCTACCTGGAAGGCCGCGATCTGCCGCCGGAGAAGGAATTGCTGGAATATATCGAGGTGTCGATGTTCGACACCGCCCAGCACATCGCCAGCCGCGGGCCGTTCCTGGTCGCCAAGGAAGTGCTGCCGGCGATGCGGAAAAAAGGGCAGGGGTCCTTCTTCTTCTCCAACAACTCCAGCTCGCTGCGTGGGCGCAAGCGCTACACCGGCCAGTCGCTGTATTATCCGCGCGTGATGATGCGCACGCTGGCGCAGGTGCTGACCGAGGAATATTCCGAACTCGGCGTCCATGTGGCGAACATCGTGATCGACGGCACGATCGACTCCCCCGGCACGCGGGCGCTGCCGAAGGTGCAGAACCAGCCGGACCTGATCATCAACCCCGAGAAGATCGCGGAAGCGTTCTGGTATCTGCACACGCAGGATAAATCCTGCTGGACGCACGAACTTCAGCTAACGCCGTTCCCGACGAAGCCGAGTTACTAAGCGTAGGCCGCTCGCCACTTTTCGTCATTGCGAGCGCAGCGAAGCAAACCAGAGCCACCGGCACACTGGATTGCTTCGCTGTGCTCGCAATGACGGTGGGCGGGGCGACCGCGTGCCTACACCCGTCATGACGGGACATAAGCGGCGCGTCGGGCGGCGATCATCCGCCCGGCGAGCGTGACCAATCCCGCGCTGCACAGAATGCAGAACGACAGCAGCAGCAGCGCCACCTGATAGCTGTCGGTGGCCTGCTTCAAATACCCCACCAGATACGGGCCGGTGAAACCGCCCAAATTCCCCACCGATACGATCAGCGCGATCCCCCCGGCTGCCGCCCGGCCGGTCAGGAAACCCGGCGGAATAGCCCAGAAGCTGGCCTGAAACGACGTGCTTGCCAGCACCGTCGCGGTCAGCCCGGCAATGGCCAAAGCCGGCGTCTCGGCGAAGGCGCTGACGGCCAAACCGCAGAACCCTAGAATACCGGTGGCCGCGACATGCGCGATCCGCTTGCCGGTGCGATCGGCGGAGCGGGACCACAGCACCATGCCGACCATCGCCACCAGCGGCGGGATCGCGGTCACCATCCCCACCTGCACGTAGGTCAGTCCGAAATTACGGATGATCAACGGTGTCCAGTAGGCGACGCCCGAGCTGCCCATGATCATCGCGAAATTGGTGGCGGCACAGATCAAGACGCAGGGGTTCGCCAGGGCCGACAGCACGCCGCCGGGGCTATGGGTGGCGATGTCGTCGCGTTCCTCGGCCAGCCGGCCCGATAGCCATTCGCGTTCCTCCGGCGCCAGCCATTCCGCTTCCGACGGCCGGTCGGACAGCACGAACAGGCAGGCGATGCCCAGAAACACCGCTGGCAGACCTTCCAGAACCAGCAGCCACTGCCAGCCGCGCAGCCCGATCCACCCGTCCAGCGTAAGCAGAAATCCGGAAATGGGGGAGCCGAATAGTCCCGCCACGGGAATGCCCACCAGGAACGCCGCCGTGGTGCGGGACCGCCAGACGCCGGGGAACCAGCTCGCGAGATATAGGAACACCCCCGGCACGAACCCGGCCTCGGCCAGCCCGAGCAGAAACCGCATCGCGTAGAAGCCGGTGGGGCCGGTTACCAGCGCGGTCGCGGCGGAGATCAGCCCCCAGGTGATCATAATACGAGCAATCCAGACCCGCGCGCCGATACGTTGCAGCATGAGGTTGCTGGGAATCTCCAGCGCGAAATAGCCGAAGAAAAACAGCCCGACCCCGAAACCGTACTGCGACGGCGATAGGCCGACATCCTTGTTCATCGACAGCGCCGCGAAGCCGACATTCACCCGGTCCAGGTAGGCGATGACGTAGCAGCCGAACAGGAACGGCACGATGCGCCACATGGCTTTGCACAAAACCGTGTGCTGCCAGGGCGTGAATACGGCCTGTTCGGTGATCGGGCGGTCCATGGCACGTCCCCTTCTGTTTTGCCGCGATCCTGGCACGGTATCGCGCGTACCCCAAGGGGGCGAGGAAATCTCAAGAAATCCTCGTCGTCATCTTGGAGTTGTGCTATTCATCCACAATTCGTCCACCATAGTGCCCACAGAACGAAACAGGAATCATATCGCCGGAAAGCCCAGACATCTCAATGCGAAAGGTCCCGCATCCACCCGTACGGTGGCCTGTAAAACCATTGACTCCCATGAAATCCCGTCGTATCCCATGCCATCCCATAAGGGTTGGCCATGAGGCCGCCTGCGCGGGATCGATCCGGCGGAGCTGACAGGCAGGCGCCCCACCTCATCGAACGGCCCTCGGACTCCCTGCCCGCAACACCAGGATGGGGCAGGCGCGCCGGATGGCCGACTTTATCGGCACACATCAGGGCAAGTTGGACGCCAAGGGACGGGTCTCCGTCCCCGCGGCGTACCGCGCCTCGCTGAAAACCGGCAGCGCCTCCGGCAACACCGCGCCGATCGCGCCGGCGCCGCTTTACCTGCGCCCGTCCCACAAATTCCCATGCCTGGAAGGCTTCACCGAAAAAGCCTTCGCTCGGCTGGAGGAGGAATTGGACAAGCTGCCCGAGTTCAGCGATGAGCACGCCGATCTGGCCACCGCGCTCTACTCGGAAGCCATTCGCCTCGAAGCCGACAAGGAAGGCCGCATCGTCCTGCCGGCGGAACTGATCGGCCATGCCGGATTGAACGAAGGCGGCATCGCCTTCCTGGGCAAAGGCAAAACCTTCGAAATCTGGGACGCCTCCACAGCCGAACGCCGCAAGATCGAGGCGCGCGAACGCGCCGCCGCATTGCGCTTCGCCGCACCGGGAGTCGTCCATTGACCGGCCATATCCCCGTGATGCTGCGCGAAGTGCTGGCCCAGCTGGCACCCCGCGAGGACGGCGTCTACCTGGACGGCACCTTCGGCGGCGGCGGTTACGCGGCGGCGATCCTGGAAACCGCGCGCTGCACGCTGTGGGGCATCGACCGCGATCCCGACGCGATTGCCCGCGGCGCGATCCTGGCCGAACGGTTTCCCGGCCGTCTGCATCTAATCCAGGGCCAATTCGGAGAAATGATGGCCCTGCTGGCCGATTCCGGCGTTTCGCTGCTTGACGGAATCGTTCTCGATCTCGGAATCTCCTCGTTTCAGATCGATGACCCCGCCCGTGGGTTCTCGTTCCGTGGAGACGGCCCCTTGGACATGCGCATGGGCAAACAGGGCACCACCGCCGCCGATCTGGTGAATGCTCTGCCCGAACGCGAACTGGCGGATGTGTTGTACGAACTGGGGGAGGAACGCGCCTCCCGCCGGATCGCCCGCGCGATCGTCGCCGCGCGCGCCGAAGCACCCATCGAAACGACGGGCCGGTTGGCCAGCATCGTCCGGTCGGTGATGCCGAAGGATCGCTCCGGCATCGATCCCGCCACCCGCAGCTTCCAGGCGCTGCGGATCAAGGTGAACGACGAACTGGGCGAGGTCGAGCGCGCCTTGGCGCAGGCCGCCGAACTGTTGGCACCCGGCGGCCGGCTGGTGGTCGTGTCCTTCCACAGCCTGGAAGATCGCATCGTGAAACGCTTCATGGGCGACATCGCCGGGCGTGCCCCCGGCCTCTCCCGCCACGATCCCCGCAGCCTCACCGATGCCCCTCCCGCTCGGTTTCGTCTGCTGACCGGTAAGGCATTGCGTCCGCGCGACGACGAAACCAACGCCAATCCCCGCGCCCGCAGCGCTCGCTTACGCGCGATCGAGTGCATCGCCCACGCCGATGGGAGGATCGCGGCATGATCCGTCCGTTCACCGCCGTTACGTTCGCGCTCGCCGCCGGCATGGTGCTCTACACCTATCAGGCGAAGCACGATGTGCAGCTGCTCGACCGGGAAATCGAAAAGACCCTGAGCGAGACCGTGTCTTTGCGGGAGCAATCGCGCACGCTTAAGGCCGAGTGGACGCTGCGGGAAAACCCGGACCGGCTGAAGGCCTTCGCCGACCAGTATTTGACGTTGAAACCCCTGGCGCCGACGCAGTTCACGACGCTGGCGGAGTTGGATTCACGCTTGCCGGCACCGGTTGTCGGGGCTGCCGCGACCGATCCCAACGCCACGACCGAAGAGCCGGAAACGCCGGTTGCCGAGGCTGCCCCGCCGGCAACGGTTGCCGACGTGGCGGATGATTTGCCGATCCCTCCGCTGCCCGTGCCGCCGCCTGCGGTGGCGGTGGCGACTCAGGTGCCGCCCGTGCCCGCGGCGGCCCCCGCGCCTGCACCGGCACCGAAACCGGTGGTTCAAGCGGCTCCCGCACCGATCCCGCCGAAACCGTTGCCCCAATCTCCGTCGGTTCTGGCGGCCGTGGCGCCATTGCCCGTGCCAACGCCGCAACCGCGTCCACCCCTGCAGGCGCAGGCACAGCCGGTTCAGGCGCAACAGGCTCGATCCGCGCCGGTTCAGGCACCACCGGTTCAGATGCGCGCCCAACCAGCCGCGATGACCCAGCCCCAATACGCGCCACAGCCGGCGCCGCAGCCCCCGATGGGCGGTTCGCTGTTGGGCATGGCGCATGGCGGGTCTTTCGCGCCGAGCCCGCGGCCGATGCCGGTCTCGACGGGTCAATGGCCGAACGGGAACTAGGACGGACATGACCGATCCTTCCGCCCCTCCGTCGCCCGACGCACCGCCCCCGAACGGCGGCGGGCATGGTCGCCTCGCCCGCCGGCGCGGCGCGGCGGCGGCCGACACGGTCCCGATGGTCGATACGTTCCGCGTCACGGAACCCGACCGCGCTCGGCGGGCGATTTTGGAAAAGACCCGGGGGCGTCTGGTCATCGCGGCCGGCGGTTTCGCGCTGCTGTTCCTGGCGCTCACCGGGCGGCTGGCGATGGTGACGGTGATCAATCCCAAGGCGCCGCACCGAGCGGAAAAGCAGGTCGCGGCGATGGTCGCGGCGGCGCCGAAGACGACGAACTACACGGCCATCGGGCAGCGCGCGACGATCCTGGATCGCACCGGTCAGACGCTGGCGATTTCCCTGCCCACGGTCTCGGTCTTCGCCGACCCGCGCCAGATCATCGATCCCGTGGACGCCGCCCACAAGCTAAAGCAGGTGCTGCCGCGGTTGAACGAGGAACGGGCGGTCGCCCGCCTGTCGGAGAAAGACAAGAAGTTCGTCTATCTGGAACGACAGATTACGCCGCGCGAGGAATTGGCGATCAACGACCTGGGCCTGCCGGGTATCGATTTCAAATCGACCATGCAGCGCCACTACCCGATGGGCCGGGCGGCGGCGCAGGTGCTGGGCGGGGTGGACGTGGACGAACTCGGCGTCGCCGGGGCGGAGAAGGCGTTCGACAAGCGCATTCGCGACGACCGGACGCCGCTGCGCCTGTCGCTCGATGTGCGGGTGCAGGCGGTGGTGCGCGAAGAACTGCTCGATGCGATGGGCCGGTTCGAGGCCATCGGCGCGGCGGGCATCGTCATGGATGTCAAAACAGGGGAACTGATCGCGCTGGTGAGCCTGCCGGACTACGACGCCAACAATTTCCGCACCGCGACCGAGGATCAGAAGCGCAACCGCGGCATCAAGGAACGCTACGAGCCCGGCAGCACGTTCAAGCTGCAAACCGCGTCGATGGCGCTGGACGCCGGTCTGGTGCACATCTGGGACGAATTCGACGCGTCCCACCCGATTACCATCGGCCGCTTCACCATCAGCGACTTCGAGGGCAAGCACCGCTGGCTGTATTTGCCGGAGGTGCTGGCTTACTCGTCCAATCTCGGTGCCGCGCATATCGCGCAGGCCGTGGGCGGGGAGCGGCAGCGGGCCTGGTTGAAAAACATGGGCATGTTCGGCCGCAGCGGCGTCGAATTGCCGGAAGCCGGTCTGCCGATCATCCAGCCGACGGCAAACTGGAAGGAAATCGCGACGATGACCGTCGGCTTCGGCCACGGTATTTCGGTGACGCCATTGCATGTCGTGCGCGGCACGGCGGCGATTGCCAATGGCGGCGTGCTGATGCGTCCGACGATCCTGGCGTTGCAACCCGGCGAGCAGCCGGAGGGCGAGCGGGTGATGCAGCAATCGACCTCCGACCTGATGCGCAAGCTGATGCGGCTGGTGGTGACCGACGGGTTCGGCAAGACGGCCGAGGTGCCCGGCTACTATCCCGGCGGCAAAACCGGCACGGCGGAAAAGGTGCTGGCGCACGGCGGCTATCGCAAGCACGCCAACGTGGCGGCGTTCATGTGCGTGTTCCCGATGAACGCGCCCCGTTACGCCGTCTATATGATGTTGGACGAACCGCACGGCAATAAATCGACCTATGGATACGCCACCGCCGGCTGGGTCGCCGCACCGGCCGCCGGCAAGGTGATCGCGCGTGTCGGGCCGATGCTTGGCCTGATGCCCGACACGCAGAACGCGCCGGCGATCAATCAGGCTTTGGCGATCCCGTTGCAGCCCGGCCGTCCGCCGGGCATGCCGGCGCGTGGGCCGCAAACCGTGGCGGCGCCTCGGATGGATGTGCAGGTCAAGGGACCGAAGGCGCCCGGCTTGACCGTGCCGCCGTCGTTGCTGCCGCCGGCCATGACCCGGCCGCCGCAAGCCGATTCCAACAGACGCGCGAGCGCGCCGGCTGTGCCTGTGGTCGCGGCGAGCGCGACATCTTCCCTTGCGGCTCGCTGATCTCATGCCCCGCGCGCTGGAATTTTTCGGAAATGCCGTGGCGGAACTGGATATCGCCGGGGTCACGGCGGACAGCCGGCAGGTCGTGCCGGGCGATCTGTTCGCGGCTCTGCCGGGTGCTCGGGCGGATGGGCGGGCGTTTATCGCTGAGGCGGTGCGGCGCGGCGCGGTTGCGATCCTGGCGCCGGACGGCACCGCTTGGCCCGATGGCGTGCCGGCCCGTCCGCTGTTGCTGGACGCCGAACCGCGGCAGGTATTGGCGCGGATTGCCACCCAACTTGCGGGCCGGCAGCCGGAGACGGTGGTCGCTGTCACCGGCACCAACGGCAAGACCAGCACTGTCGAATTTCTGCGCCAGCTTTGGGCGTTGGCGGGTTGGAAATCCGCCAGCCTGGGGACGTTGGGACTGGTCGCGCCGGGTTTCGATCCGGGGCCGGGGTTGACCACGCCCGATCCGATCAGTCTGGCGGAAAGCTTGGCGGGCTTGGCCCGAGCGGGGATACAGCATGCGGCGATGGAGGCGTCGTCGCATGGGCTGGATCAGTTTCGGCTGGACGGCGTGCATCTGGCGGCGGCGGGTTTCTCCAATCTGACCCGCGATCATCTGGATTATCATGGCACGATCGCCGCCTATCGCTCCGCCAAGCTGCGCCTGTTCGCCGCGTTGCTGCCCGAAGGGCGCCCGGCCGTGGCGAACGCGGATATGGAGCCGGAGACGTTGGCCGCGCTGCGCGACATTGCTGCCTCCCGCCGCCTGACGCTGCGGACGGTTGGGGAGCGGGGGGAGCACTGGCGGCTGACGCGGACGACGCCTCGGCCGGACGGGCAGGACCTGACCATCGTGGTTGCCGGCACGACGCGGATCGTTCCGCTGATGCTGCCGGGCCGATTCCAGGCCGATAACGTGCTGTTGGCTGGCGCTTTGGCGGAAGCGTTGGGTTTGGATGGGGTGTTCGACCGGATGCCGGCGTTGACCGGCGTGCGCGGCCGGATGGAATTGGCGGCGACGCTGCCCAACGGGACCGCGGCCTATGTCGATTACGCCCACACGCCCGACGCGCTAGAGCGGCTGCTGACGGCGTTGCGCCCGCATACGCAGGGCCGGTTGATCGTCGTGTTCGGGGCCGGCGGCGACCGCGATCGGGGCAAACGCCCGCTGATGGGCGAGGCAGCAGCACGCTTCGCCGACGTCGCCATTGTCACCGACGACAATCCGCGTTCGGAGGAACCCTCCGGCATCCGCGCCGCTATTCTCTCCGCCTGCTCGGGTGCGATGGAGATCGGCGACCGCGCTTCGGCCATCGAAGCCGGATTGAACATGCTGCGGCCGGGCGATGTTCTGGCCGTCGCGGGCAAAGGCCATGAGCAGGGCCAGACGATCGGCACCACGGTGCTGCCGTTCGACGATGTGTCGGTGATCCGGCGTCTGGCGGGTGCGGCATGACCCGGCTCTGGACCGCGCATGAGCTGACGGAAGCGACGGGCGGCACCTTGTCCTTGCCGTTCGATGCGGACGGTGTGTCGATCGACACCCGCACGCTCCGCCCCGGCGATCTGTTCGTCGCGTTGTTGGGGGAAGGCCGGGATGGGCACGCCTTCGCCGCCGAGGCGCTGGCCAAAGGCGCGGCGGGCGCGATGGTGCATCGGGACGTGCCCGGCGCGGCGCATTTGTTGCTGGTGGACGACACGCTCGCGGCTCTGGCCCGCCTGGGCGGTTTCGCGCGGGCGCGCAGCGGGGCGAAGGTGGTCGCGGTCACCGGCAGCGTGGGGAAGACCACCACCAAGGAAATGCTGCGCACGATCCTGACGGCGTTCGGTGCCACGCACGCGGCCGAGGCGTCGTACAACAATCAGTGGGGTTTGCCACTGACGCTCGCCCGCATGCCCCGGGATGCCGCGTTCTGCGTGGCCGAAATCGGCATGAACCATGCCGGCGAAATCGCCCCGCTGGCGGCGCTGGCTCGCCCGCATGTCGCTGTCATCACCACAGTGGAAAAAGCGCATATCGGTCACCTCGGCTCCATCGAGGCCATCGCCGACGAAAAGGCGTCCATTATGACTGGCCTGGAAGCGGGCGGGATCGCGGTGCTGCCGTTGGATTCCCCGCAGTTTCCCCGCCTGCGCGCTGCTGCCGGCCGCGCAACGGTCGCGACGTTCGGCTCGACCCAGGACGCGACCGGACGGTTGATCGAGGCCGAGGCGGATGCCGACGGCACCCTGATCCTGGCCGAAATCGCCGGCCACGAAATCCGCTTCCGGCTGAACGCGCCCGGCCGTCACATGGCCATGAACGCCATCGCGGCCCTGACCGCGACGCGCATGCTGGGCCTGGACATCGACACGGCGGCGCACGCGCTGGAGGGGTTCCTGCCCCTCGGCGGCAGGGGTGCCCGGCGGAAACTGGCGCTGCCCAGCGGCACCGCGCTGCTGCTCGACGAAAGTTATAACGGCAACGGTGCCTCGATGCGGGCGGCGCTGGAGGTGTTGGGCCTACAGCCGGCCCGTCGGCGGATCGCCGTGCTGGGCGACATGCTGGAATTGGGCGACGCCGGCCCCTGCGAGCATGCGGGACTGGCCGAGGCCGTGACGCGCTCCGCCGATCTGCTGTTCGCCTGCGGTCCGCTGATGCGCCATCTGTTCGACGCCGTCCCGGCGGAACGGCGGGGCGCCTACGCGGCCGATTCCGCCGCCTTGGCGCCGATCGTGGCGGGCGCCGTCGCGGCCGGCGATGCCATTCTGATCAAAGGCAGCCTCGGCAGCC
>Ga0214180_1000323_pt1 | contig 17806 bp, 19 predicted proteins | sample TroBogEpilimnion_22_FD_153018 | JGI IMG/M metagenome (GOLD analysis project Ga0214180, IMG submission 153018) | Freshwater microbial communities from Trout Bog Lake, WI - 16OCT2007 epilimnion | ecosystem: Environmental > Aquatic > Freshwater > Lake > Epilimnion/Euphotic zone | place: Trout Bog... | reverse complement strand
CTTCGTTCGAAGGCGCGATCCAGGTGTTGAACGATCGATCGGTCGAGGAAGGCGTCGCCCGGTTCGTCGCGGCCGTTACCCGAACGGCAGACGTTCCGCGATCGTGAACGGCGCGCCGGCGGCGGGCTGCGTGTAGAGGCAAATGTCGGTCACGCGCCTCGGGTGTTTTATCGCATCGGCGAAATGGGTTTCGGCAGCGGGTTGGTAGATCGCGCGTTCCTCAGGCGTCAGCCTACGGGTCAGCGTCATGTGGAAGAACCAAGTGCCGAACACGTAAGGATAGCCCCAGCGGACCAGCATAGCATCCTGTTCCGGGGTTAACGGGCTGCGCCGGCGGCGGGCGAGTTCTTCTTCCGGCGGCGGGGCGCGGAAATGGTCCAGATGTTCCACGCAGGCATCGGCGAGGTTTTGTAGATCGGCGGATGGATGTGTCTCCCGCAGCGCCAGGAATCCGTGCAGATCCATCACCGCGAGGGGCGGCAGATTGAAGGGTTTCAACGTGCGGGCGAGGGATCGCGCGGCGGTGAGGAGTTGGTCCCAGGTCTTGCCGTCCGCGAGCCGCATCGGCGGTTTCAGCGTAGCGTGGAAGCCGTACATGCGGGCATCGTCGGTTATGGCTGCGATATCGGGCAGGTCCGGTTGCGGAACGGCCGCGTTCGTGACCGGATCGCGGCCCAGCCATACCGCGCTGGCGGCGGTCAGCGGATCGTTGGTAGTGGGTGCGTAGTAGATGGCGACGCGGGTGCCGCCGGACATCATGTCTGGGCGCCTTCCGCGCGGAGAGGAAAATTAACCACAGATGAACACCGATGAACACAGATCGGTTGTTTCGCTATCCCATGACATCTGTGTTCATCGGTGTTCATCTGTGGTTTCGCTTCTTCTTCAAATAACCCGGACCCCGCCGCACCAGACCTGCCGCACCACCGGCAAATTCTCATGCACCCGAACCCGCACGACATCCGCCCGGCACCACAGCGCCAGACGCCCGCGATCCGGCAGCATGCCCATTCGAGCCGGCACGTCCGTGACCGTCCCGATCGCGGCCGACAGCGTCATGCCATGCAGGCGCGCGCACATGAACGCGGCTTCCACTAGACTGGGCGGCACATAATCCGACGCGAACGCATCGACCGCTCCGGCGCCGACCAGATCCGAGGCCGAAACGTTGCCCGAATGCGAACCGCCGCGCACGATATTCGGCGCCCCCGCGATCACCTGCATGCCGGCTTTTTTCGCGGCGTTGGCGGCCAGCAACGTCACCGGGAATTCGCTGATCGTGATCCCGTCGGCGGCGTTTTCGGCGATTTCCTCCAGCGTGCGGTCGTCGTGGCTGGCGATCGGCACTTCCCGAGGCCGAGCCAAATCCAGCAGCGCCTTGCGGTTCGGCGCCCGCAGGCGAGCACGCTGATCCTGTAGCTGCTCGATACGGCGATCGATGGCAGTGTTGTCGGAACCGTTGTCGCGATGGATTTTACGGTAATAGTCGAGGTCGGCGTACTGCCCGACACCCGGGCTGTGATCCATCAGGCTGATCATCCGCACCAGCCGGTGCCCGATGACAGGTTCGGTCATCGCCAGCGTATCCGCGGCCGGAACCTCGCAGCGCAGATGCAGGAAATGATCGGATTTTAGGATGCCGGCGGGCATCAGCGCGTCCAGATCGGCGACACCTTCGCGAAACGTCCGCATCCGGTCCTTTTCGAAGCCGAGATCGCCGAGGCACAGCGCGTCGAAAATCGTGGTGACACCGGCCGCCGCGCATTGTGCGTCGTGCGCGACCAAGGCCGACCGCGACGGCCAGCGCGATGTCGCACGCGGCTGCACCTGACGCTCCAGGTTATCGGTGTGCAGATCGACGATACCGGGAATCAGGTAATCGCCGTGCATATCGATGGCAGATGGCAACGACGACACCCCGGTATCGATCCCGACGATCGTCGCGCCTTTCATGGCGATGGTGCCGGTCACGGTTTCGTCCGGCAACACCAGCATGGCGTTGGTCAGGATGGTGTCGGGGTCCATGAACGCGGTCATGCGGCCTCTCGGGCTGGGGTCAAGGGGAACAGGCGGTCGGCAATAGCGTCGCGGACTTCGGCGTCGTGGCAGATGGCGACGATGGCGGTGCCTTTTTGCTTGGCCTCCCGGATCATTTCCACCACGACCTCGCGGTTTTCCGCGTCCAACGACGCGGTCGGTTCGTCCAGCAGCAGGATCGGGTGCTTGGCGATGAAGCCGCGCGCGAGGTTCACGCGTTGCTGTTCCCCGCCCGAGAATGTCGCGGGGGGGATATCGTGCAGCCGGCGGGGAATGTTCAGGCGGGACAACAATGCCGCCGCCTCGGCGGGGTCGCGGCCGCGGGTGATGAGTTCGTCGGCGACGATATCCAGGGTGCTGACTCGCGGCACGACGCGCAGGAATTGGCTGACATAGCCCAATGTCTCACGACGCACCGCCAGAACGATACGCGGTTCGGCGCTGGCGATATCCACCATCTCGCCGTTGTGCCGTATCAGGATACGGCCAGCTTCGGCGCGATAATTGCCGTACAGGCTGCGCATCAGCGTGGATTTACCGGCACCGGAGGGACCGGACAGCACGATGCACTCGCCAGCGTGAACTGCTAGATCGATGCCGGTCAACACCGGAAGCTGCATGCCGCCGCGCAGGTGCAGGGTGAAGGTTTTGGCCAGGCCTTCGGTGCGAAGCATAAGCGATCGGCCTTCCTTTTCCGTCATGGTCCGCGCAGGCGGACCACCCACGACTTGCGGTAAAGTCGTGGGTGGCGGGCCTTCGCCCGCCATGACGAATTCGCGCGACGGTGTCTCACCTTTGGTCATGCCTGCAACACCGAACTAACCAGCAATTGCGTATAAGCGTGCTGCGGATCGTCCAGGACTTGGTCGGTCAGCCCCGTTTCGACGATGCGCCCGCGCTGCATCACCGCGATACGATGTGCCAACAGACGCGCCACGGCGATATCGTGCGTCACCAGAACGGCCGCGATGCCAAGACGCGCGACCAACGTGCGGATCAGATCCAACAAACGCGCCTGCACCGAAACGTCCAACCCGCCGGTCGGCTCATCCATGAACACCAGCCGAGGATGCGTCACCAAAGTACGGGCAATCTGCAATCTCTGAAGCATCCCGCCGGAGAATGTGCGCGGCAGATCGTCCACCCGGCTGGCGTCGATTTCCACCTGTGTCAACCAGTCGATCGCCTCGGTGCGGATATTGGCGTAATGCCGAGCACCGCGTGCCATCAGACGCTCGCCGACATTGCCGCCGGCGCTGACGTTCATCCGAAGATTTTGCCGCGGGTCCTGGTGGACAAAACCCCAGTCGGAGCGGTGCAATGTCCGCAACGCCGGCGACGGCATGGCGTGGACATCGTGTTCGGCCCCGTCGGGATCGGTGTAGAAGACATGGCCCGCATCCGGAGTCACCCGCCCGGACAGCACGTTCAGCAGCGTGGTCTTGCCGGACCCGGACTCACCGACGATGGCCAAGACCTCGCCCTGCCAAAGATCGACATCGACATCCGCCAGAGCCGTAATGGCGCCGAACCGCAGCCCCAGGCCGCGTGCCGAAAGCAACGTCATGGCACGCCATCCTTACCGACATGGCCGGCGTCGCGGCGTTCCGCGCAATGATCGGTGTCGGAGCACACGAACAACCGCCCGCCTTTGTCGTCGGTGACGACTTCGTCCAAATAGGCATCGGTCGCGCCGCACAACCCGCAGGGCTCCGGCGCGTTGATCGCGCGAAACGGATGATCGTCGAAATCCAGCGACCGCACCTCGGTCCAGGGCGGAATCGCGTAAATCCGCTTCTCCCGCCCCGCACCGAACAATTGCAGCGCCGGCATGCGGTCCATTTTCGGATTGTCGAAGGCCGGGATCGGGCTTGGCGACATCAGATAACGCCCGTTCACCATCACCGGATAATCGTAGGCGATGGAAATCTGCCCGAAGCGCGCGACGTCCTCATACAGTTTCACATGCATCAACCCGTAATCCGACAGACCGTGCATCCGGCGGGTTTCCACGCGGCTGGATTCCAACCGGAACAAAGGTTCCGGCTGCGGCACCTGATAAACAATAATCTGATCGTCCCGCAGCGCCTTTTCCGGGATGCGGTGCCGGGTTTGGATCACCGTCGCGTCGGCGGTATGGGTCGTCGTCTCCACCCCGGCGGTCTTGGCGAAGAACCGCCGGATCGACACCGCATTTGTGGTATCGTCGGCGCCCTGGTCGATGACTTTCAGCACATCGTTCGGACCCAGAACGGACGCCGTCACCTGAATCCCGCCGGTGCCCCATCCGTAAGGCAGCGGCATTTCCCGAGACCCAAACGGCACCTGATGCCCCGGAATCGCCACCGCCTTCAGCAGCGCTCGGCGGATCATCCGTTTCGTCTGCTCATCCAGATAGGCGAAGTTGTAGCCCTCGGTCATTCCGCCGCCTCCTGAAAAGCGGTCCGCATCCGACGGACATTCTGCAATTCGCTCTGGAAATCGACGTAGTGCGGCAGTTTCAGATGTTCGGTGAAGCCAGTCGCTTCGATATTGTCGGAGTGATACAGCACGAATTCGATATCCTGCGCCGGGGCCGTAACATCTTCGCCCAGTTCCCCAGCGCGCATCGCACGGTCCACCAGCGCCATCGCCATTGCCTTGCGCTCGCTGAACCCGAACACCAGACCGTAGCCGCGGGTGAACTGCGCCGGAACGGTTTTGCTGCCTTTGAACTGGTTCACCATCTGGCATTCGGTCACGACGATATCGCCGATATCGATGGCGAACCCCAATTCCGCCGGCTCGATTTCCACCGAGACCTCACCCATGCGGATTTCCCCGGCAAAGGGATGCGTGCCGCCGTAGCCGCGCTGGGTGGAATATCCCAACGCCAGCAAAAACCCCTCGTCCCCGCGCGCCAAGGCTTGCAGCCGCACGTCGCGCGGCGCCGGAAACAGCAACGGTTCGCGCGTCAGATCGCCGGGCGTGGCGTCGGATGCCTCGTCCGGTTCCAGCAGCCCTTCTTGGCCGAGGATGTCGGGGACGCGGGGGAGGGGGCCTTCTTCGCTGGCGTGTGCCGCTTGGGGTCCTCGGGTCGAGCCCGAGGATGACGTGGTGGAAGCAGCCAGCGTGAAATCTAGCAGGCGATGCGTATAATCGTACGTCGGGCCCAAAATCTGCCCGCCCGGCAAATCCTTGTATACAGCGGAAATCCGCCGCTCCGCCCGCATCGCCGACGTATCGACCGGCAGAGAATGCGCGAACCGCGGCAGCGTCGTGCGATAGGCGCGCAGCAGGAACGCGGCCTCGATCAGATCCCCTTGCGATTGCTTGATCGCCAACGCCGCCAAATCGCGGTCGTACAACGACCCCTCGCCCATCGCCCTGTCCACTGCTCGGCCGAGCTGTTCGGCGATCTGGTCGACCGACAATTCCGGCACTTCCGTGTCGCCGCGCCGTTCCTCGGCTAGCCACGCATGCGCCGCGTCGATGGCCTGTTCGCCGCCTTTGACGGTGACATACATCGATCAGGCCTCCTCGACCGAGACGGTGCGCGGCAGCGCCGCCAGTTCGTTCCCGGCGCACAGGATCAGATCGATCCCGGCTGGGAACAGTCCGCGATTGCGGTGCCAAACCGACACAAAATCGGCCGGCAATCCCACGGGCGCCAACAACGCGCTGGACCTCAGGCCCGGCCCACTCAGCCGCAGCGGCACACCCCCGGTCAAGGCCGGCAGTTGCACGATCACGGTCGCCGAGGTCTCCGGCGCCTCATGCGTGCCGGCGGGAAACGCCGCCAAGTCGGGCATGCCCGATGAAAGCGCGAACGCAGCGTTCCCCGCCACCGCGTCGGTCGCCCCGCAATGGAACGCGATCCATGCGCGCGCGGCGGCCAGAGCCGGGTCGAGCCACAAGGGCGTTTCGTGGTCCACCAACGTCAGCAGGACGCCAGCCGCCGCGATGCCCAGCGCCGGCGGCGGCTCCACCCCCGCGACGGCATGAACGCGGCCCGGCCGAGCCATCGCATCCAGCACGCTGCGAAAACACTGCTGCGCATCCAGGACGGGATCGGCGAACCCGGCGGTGAGGGTTTCGGTCATGTCCGCATGTTCCGCATGGCGAAGAACCGCACTTTCGTTGCCTCCGCTTTCGCCGCCGTCGCTGCGCGCCGGGCCTGTTCGGCGGCCTCCAATGGGGCGATCACCGCACGCTCCAGCGTTTCGGCGTGCGCCGCGTCCTGCATCAGGGCGTCCACCTGCGCGGCGAGTTCGGCGTGGCGGGCGTCGCGACCGGTCACATAGGCGTGACCGACTTGCCCGCCGGCCGAACGCACGGTGCAACGAGTGACCGTGACTTCCCCCAGGTTGAACGGTGCGCCGCCGCCGCCGGTGCGGCCGCGTGCCATCACCAGCCCATTCTCCGGCCCGCGCAGGCGGGTAAACGCGGGCAAGGGACCGCAGGCGGCGAGTCGCGTTTCGATGGCCTGCGATCCCGCCCGAGCGAGAACGGCCATCCAACGTTTGCGGGGTGCGTGGGGGTCGGACATGCGATCCATTAAACATCTAGACATCTGGACAGGTAGCCTCGGACCACGCTAAGGTCAACCACCAATCGCGGCCAACAAGGATGAAGCCTTCGTGAACATCGTACACCGCCAGGACGGGGTTTCATTGTGGCGCCAGATCGCCGCCGCGTTGCAGGCCGATATCGCCGACGGGACCTACATCCCTGGCGGGCGCATCCCGACGGAGGCGGAGTTGTCGACGCGCTTCGGCGTCAATAGGCACACCGTTCGGCGGGCGTTGGAGGAGCTGTCGCGGGAAGGTCTGGTGCGAATCGAGCAGGGCCGCGGCACGTTCGTGGCCGAGGACGTGCTGGATTACACGGTCGAGCAGCGGACCCGATTCTCCGAGTGGATCAGGCGGCACAACAAGGAACCATCGGGTCAGGTGTTGCAGTTGCGGGAAATCCCCGCCGACGCGCAGACCGCCGCCGCTCTGGGGCTGCGGACGGGGGCCAAGGTCGTGCTGTTCGAACGCCTGGGCTTCGCCGACGGAAGGCCGGTCAGCCTCGCTCGGCATCATTTCCGCCTGCGGGGCATGCTGGAGGCTCTGCGCGAATCCAACGGCATCACCGAGGCGTTGAAGGCCGTGGGCGTCGCCGATTACCTGCGCCAGACGACGCGGGTCACGGCCCGTCTGCCGACCCCGACCGAGGCCGAGCTCCTGCGGATGCCACGGAATCGGCCGGTGCTGATCGCCGAAAACATCAACGTGGACAGCACCGGTGCGGTGGTGGAATTCGCGGTCGGCTGCTACCCGACGCCGCGCGTGCAAATCGTATTCGAACCCTGAAAGGCTTGGCCATGCGGACATTGCGAATCACCGGCGGCGACACGCTGCTGCCGTCCGGCCTGGTCCCCGACGGCGATCTGCTGCTGGCGGACGGGGTTATTCAGTCGGTTGGCGGCGGGGCGGGCGAATCGACGCTCGATGCCTCCGGCCTGCTGGTGCTGCCGGGCATCGTCGATATCCATGGAGACGCGTTCGAGCGGCAGTTGCAGCCTCGGCCTGGCGTGGATTTCCCGGTCGATCTGGCGTTGCGCGACACCGAATCGCAGTTGCTCGCGAACGGCATAACCACGGCGTTTCATGGCGTGACGCTGTCGTGGGAGCCGGGGCTGCGCAGCCTGGACGCGTGGCAGCGGCTTTTGGCGGCGCTGGAGGCCGGGTCGTGGGCCTGCGACATGCGGGTGCATCTGCGGTGGGAGGCATACAATCTGGACGCGCTCGATGCCGCTGTGGCCGATATCGCGGCGGGACGGGTGCATCTGGTGGCGTTCAACGACCACACCCCGTCGATCCTGAAGAAGCTGAACGATTCGGTGGAGGGCGCGAAATACGCCGGGCGCGCCGGAATGAAGATGGACGCGTTTCGGGCGCTGGCGGAGCGTATCGGCGCCGGAGCCGACCGCATCCCGGCGGCGTTGGAACGCATCGCCTCGGCCGCCGGTTCCGCGGGGTTGCCGCTAGCCAGCCACGACGACGATTCCATTGGGCGACGGGACATGTTCCGCGGCCTCGGCGCCCGTATTTGCGAGTTTCCCTTGGGGGAGGACGTGGGCCGAGCGGCGCGGGATGCTGGGGATTTCGTGGTGATGGGGAGCCCGAACGTGGTGCGGGGACGGTCGCATCTGGGCTGGGCCTCGGCGGCCACGATGGCGGAGGCCGGGGTCTGCAATGTGCTGTCGTCGGATTACTATTACCCGGCGATGGCGCGGGCGGCGCTGATCCTGGCCGGGCGCGGGGTGCTGGATTTACCGGCGGCCTGGGCGCTGATTTCCGCCAATCCGGCGGCCGCGGCGGGTTTGACGGATCGCGGCAGGATCGAGCCGGGAAAGCGCGCGGATATCGTCGTGGTGGACCCGGCGACGTCGCGGGCGGTGGCGACGGTGGTTGCGGGGCGGATTGCGTTCATCGCGGCGGAGGGCGCCCGGCGGCTGCAAGGATAGGTTCCGCTCCCGTCGTTAGTGCGACGGGGAGCGTGTTCAAAACTGCGCGGCCAGCGGCTCCAAGCCATGATCCAGTGCCCGTTGGCGCATGGCTGCAAGCAAGGCACGCTTCGCAGACGACCGGCGCTCGCCCGTGTTGCGGGCGAGTCGGATCGCGTCGTCGGATATCCCCAAAGACCGCTTGCGATCTTCGATTTCCTTGGCAAAAGCCGAGAGCGATGAAACACGACGCATCACGCCAATCCTATGACAGCCGGATCTCCGGTTTCCTCGACAATCCGCCGTTTAAGGTATTCCCGGTCGTACTCAGAGGCAAGCGAAAACATCGGCAGTGCCTGAAACCGCATTGCCTCGCTACGATTATTCGATGATGCGTATTGACCCAACCGATCGGCGATCAAGTCCTCGATAGCAGGGAATACAACCTCCGCGTCTTCTATGACGGGAACCGCCAATAGTTTTTCGTCGTCTGCTCTGCCATCGAATAGCGCGCCCGAGACGAATTCGAAACCGAGACGCGGAATAGCCGGATGGTGGTAGCCGCCCAGAAATTGCCCTGGCCCCGAATCCTTTCGAAAACCCTCGGCAAGGAGGAAGTGCTCGAAACCGATATCGGCCACCAAATCGAAGTCGCCGGACAACACCGCGCCCTGGGTGTAAAATGAGACCGCCGCACCGCCGACGATGACGACACGATTGCCCGTTGCGGCGAAATAGTTGCTCGATGCCTTCGCGAGCAACTCGAGTGCGGTCCAAAAATCCGGTGGTAGGGATGACACGGCAGCGGCCTCCAAGCGCTTGAAGCATTCTCGGAGCCTTCCTAACACAGAGGGAGTATTGGCCATTTTGCCGCGATGGCTCGGGCGGTAGGATTCGAACCTACGACCAATCGGTTAACAGCCGATTGCTCTACCGCTGAGCTACGCCCGAACATGCTCGCGAGGCGCACTCTCTAGTGGCGTCACGCACGCGGGTCAACAGGCGTTCTGCATCTTCTCATTGTCATGGGCTTCTGCTATCCACCCCTCCGCGCGGCCGTCTGGCGGAATGGTAGACGCAAGCGACTCAAAATCGCTCGCTCGAAAGGGCATCCCGGTTCGAGTCCGGGGACGGCCACCAGTTTAAGCGTTCCCGAGGGCCAAGCCCTCCAGCGCCGCCGGCGCTTTGATGGCGATCTCGGTCGCCGAGGGCACGTCGATATACCCCTCCGACCGCAATTTCGTGATCGTGCGGCTGACGGTTTCGATCGTCAGGCCCAGGTAATCGGCGATATCGCCGCGCGACATCGGCAGCACGAACCGTCCGCGCGGGCTTTGGCACATCACCCCCTGCCGGCTTTGCAGCATCAGGAAGGACGCCAGCCGTTCGCGCGCCGTCTTGCGCCCGAGCAGCAGCATCTGATCCTGTGCCGCGACGAGTTCGGTGGACGCGATTTCCAGCAGGCGCTTTTCCATCGCGGGGTAATCGTCCAGCAGCGTGTGCAGACGCGCCCGGGAAAACCGGCAATAGCGGACGGTGTCGATCGCCTCCGCGCTGAAGGCATAGGTGGAGGAGACGGCGAGCCCCAGGAAATGCCCCACGCCCGCGAAGCCGGTAATCTGCCGCCGCCCGTCCGGCAGCAGCTTGTACATCCGCACGGTGCCGGCGGAGATGTTGACGAAATGGCTGGCGGGGTCGCCTTCCTGGATCAAGGTCGTGCCGGGTTGCGCCGTGGTCACGACGGCGATGGCCGCGAGCCGGGCGATATCGGAATCGGGCACAGCGTTGCACACACTGTGCGAGCGCGCGTCGCAGTTGATGCAGCTGTTGGCCGCACCGTGCGGGTCCAAAACCACCGGTCGGGTGGAGGGCGCGTACATTGTGTTCCCTTTCTCTCTGACTCCCCCAGCGGTCTTAGGGCGGCGCTTGGTATTTTTATATTCGCGCCCGCTGGTTCATCGAATCTGGATCGGTTCGGTCGCGGGGACATTGATCTGGATCAAGGCACGCACCCGAGAAGGCCCGCAGGAAGCACATACTAGCTGGGCCACCACCGCATGTCGAACGTCGTCATCGAACCACTCACCCCCGATCTGATCCGTTCGGCCTTCCCGTTGATACGGGAGGCTTTGCCCAACCTCGACCTTCCCGGCTGGCTCCGGTTCGTCCGTCAGACAAACGCCGCCCGCCGCACCGGGCGCGCCGGCGTCATGGTCGCTCGTCGGGCCGGGCGCCCTTACCCCTGTGGGCTGTTCTGCTACCGCGTCGATCAGGATGTCGCGCGGGGACGGGTGCTTATTGCCGAGCATTTCGTCGCGATCGACCTGCTGGAACCAGCCGTCGTGCTCGCGGCCCTGGTCGGGGAACTGGATTTGCTCGGCGCCCGCCTTGGATGCAACGCGGTGCGCAGTCTGGTGCACGGCACCGCGGCCGAAATATCGGGCGGTTTGGCAAAGGCCGGGCACACGGAAGCCGGAACCCTGCTGTTTAAACCGCTGATGGCTTGAACCGGACAGGTGTGCACCCCCACATCCCTGTTATCGTCCGGCAGGGGTATCGATGACCGAAAAGCACACCCGACATCGCCACCTTCCGGTTCTCGCCGGCCGGATCGCGCGTAGACGAGCGCCACGGAAGCCGCCAGGCAAAGGGTGGCTGGCGATGTTGGGGCCGGGACTGATTACCGGCGCGTCGGACGACGATCCCTCGGGCATCGCGACGTACTCGCAGGCCGGGGCGCAGTTCGGCTTCAGCATGTGCTGGGTGATGCTGTTCACCTTCCCGCTGATGGCCGCGATCCAGGAAATCAGCGCGCGCATCGGGCGGGTCACTGGCCAGGGCATCGCCGGCAACATCCGCGCGCATTATCCGGCATGGCTGCTGCGGGGGATCGTCGGGCTGCTGCTGGTCGCCAATATTATCAATCTCGGCGCCGATCTCGGGGCGATGGCCGATGCGCTGGCGCTGCTGATCCATGGACCGGTGCACTTGTATGTCGTCGGGTTCGCCGTGGCGTGCGTGCTGCTGGAGGTGTTCTCCCGCTACGAAAACTACGTGACCGTGCTGAAATGGAGTTGCCTGTTCCTGTTCGCCTATGTCGGCACGGCGCTGGCGGTGGATGTGCCATGGAGCACGGTGGCGCTGCGGACGTTCGTGCCGACTTTCTCCCTACAGACGGATTACGTCGTCACCATCGTTGCCGTGCTGGGCACCACCATCACGCCCTATTGCTTCTTCTGGCAGTCGTCGCAGGAGGCGGAGGATGAGCGGATCGACCCGCTCGCCCATACCCTGATCGAAGCGCCGGAGGAGGCGAAGACCCAGATCGGGCGGATGCGGATCGATACCTATGTCGGCATGGGGTACTCCAACCTGATCAGCCTGTTCATCATCATCACCACGGCGGCGACGCTGAACGCGCACGGGATCACCGATATCCAGACCTCGGCCCAGGCGGCGGAGGCGCTGCGGCCGATCGCGGGACTGTTCACCTTCGCCCTGTTCGCGGCGGGGATCATCGGCATCGGCATGTTGGCGGTGCCTGTGCTGGCCGGGTCCTGCGCCTATGCGCTGGGGGAGGCTTTGGGTTGGACCACGGGCCTGTCCCGTCTGCCGCTGGACGCGAGGGCGTTCTACGGCACAATCGCGGTGTCCACGCTGATCGGGATCGCGATCAATTTCGTCGGCATCGATCCTATCAAGGCCCTGTTTTGGGCGGCGGTGCTGAACGGGGTGGTGTCGGTACCGTTGATGATTGTCATGATGATCATGGGCATGAACCCCGCCGTGATGGGGCGCTTCGTGCTGCCTCGGCCGTTATGGGCGATGGGGTGGTTGTGCACCGGCACGATGGCGGTAGCGGTGGGGATCATGTTCTGGGCGTGGTGAAACGATCGTTCCGGCGCCAGCCGCAACCGGCCCCAAACCCGCATGGGGCGCCGATCCGTAACCCGATTTCGCGGCGCTTCGGGCCGATCGCGGATTTTCCTTGTCGCGGAGGTTGGATGGGGTTATAGAACATATAGTGAACAATATGAACTCTCATCCAACCTGGGAAGGAGCGCCCCATGAACGCCATATCCACCAACCCGATCCGTCATACGACCGTGGCCAACGGGGCGTGCCTCGCGGTTGAGGCATTGGAATTCGCGCTACGCGATGCCTGCGAAAAGGCGAGCGGCGCTACCGCGTCCATACAGGTCGCACTGGCATACTATCGGTCGGTTATCGCGCTGGCCGCTGCGCTACGGGTCGCGCGGTCGGATGCCGGGCTTCCGATTGCGTTGGCGGCCGATCCGATCGAAGCGATGGAATGTGTTCTGGTCTCGGCGACGCGGATGCTGCGGACTCCCGGGCTGGCGTCGGAGGAGTGCTTGCGGCTTTACCGTGTTGTCTCAGCGCTTGCGCGGGCACTGCATCGGGCGCGGGCTGGCACACCGGTGCGTGCGGCAAAAGATCGACGGCAAGACCCCATACGCCGTGAGGAGCCGGCCGAACCGCCGGCCGTGGCGGCGGCGGAGGAGCCGCCGGCGGAAGCCGTTCCAAGCGATGCGGCCGTGCGGCGGGCATGGCCGGCGATCCTTGGGATCGACGAGACGGACGATACCGGCGGCCGGCCGGATATCGGGCAATGGATGATGGACCGGGCCGCGGGGGGAGGGGCGTCAGCGGTTTGGCGGGAAACACCCCATACGCCGTGAGCGCCGGGCCTCAATCCTGGAAGGGATCCCGCACCATGATCGTGTCGTCCCGTTCGGGACTAGTGGACACCAGCGTCACCGGGGCTTCCGTCAGTTCCTCGATCCGGCGGACGTATTTCACCGCCTGCGCCGGCAGATCGGCCCAGGATTTGGCACCACGGGAGGAGCCGGACCAGCCTTCCATCGTCTCATAGATCGGTTCCGCCGCCGCCTGAGCGCCCGGTGCCGCTGGAAGATGCGACACCAACTCGCCCCGAATGCGATAGCCGGTGCAGATTTTCAGTTCGGACAGCCCGTCCAGGACGTCCAGCTTGGTCAGCGCCAGCCCCTGGATGCCGCCGACCTTCACGGCTTGGCGCACCATCGCGGCGTCGAACCAGCCGCAGCGGCGCGGCCGGCCGGTGACGGTGCCGAACTCGTGCCCGCGTGCGCCCAGGCCTTTGCCGATGTCGTCGTGCAGTTCGGTGGGGAAGGGGCCCGAGCCGACGCGTGTGGTGTAGGCTTTGGCGATGCCGAGCACGAACCCGACGGCCTGGGGACCGATGCCGGCGCCCGAGGCCGCGGTCGCCGCGACCGTATTGGACGACGTCACATAGGGGTAGGTGCCGTGGTCGACATCGAGCATGACCGCCTGCGCGCCCTCGAACAGGATGCGCTTGCCGGCTTTGCGCAGGCCGTCCAGCCGTTCCCACACCGGTTCGGCGTATTGCAGGATCGACGGGGCCAGCTCCAGCAGGCGGGCCAGAACGGCGGCTTTCTCGAACACCGGCGCGCCGAGGCTTGCCAGCAGCGTGTTGTGATGGCGCAGCAGCTCGTCCAGCTTGGCGTCGAGCGTTTCCGGTTCGGCCAGATCGGCGACGCGGATGGCGCGGCGGGCGACCTTGTCCTCGTACGCGGGGCCGATGCCGCGGCCGGTCGTGCCGATCTTGCGGTCGCCCCGGGCTTCCTCGCGCGCTCTGTCCAACGCGCCGTGCATCGGCAGGATCAGGACGGCGTTGTCGGCGATTCGCAGCGTGTCGGCGGAGACCTTCAACCCCTGCGCCTGGACACGGGCGATTTCGGCCAGCAGCGCCTCCGGGTCGATCACCACGCCGTTGCCGATGACGCCGAGCTTGCCGCGGACAAGGCCGGACGGCAGGAGTGAGAGCTTGTAGGTCTCATTCCCGACCACCAGCGTATGCCCGGCATTGTGTCCGCCCTGGTACCGCACAACGACGTCCGCGCGACTGGCGAGCCAATCGACGACCTTCCCCTTGCCCTCGTCGCCCCACTGGGCGCCGATCACGGCGACATTGGTCATTGTACTTAGTCCTTGGCGGTAAGAGGGACGGCGGCGTCGCCGACCAGAAGATGGGTGCAGCCCAGGCGCAGGGCCTCGGCCGGTTCGTCGGACGCGGCGGAAAGGGCCGCGACGGTCGCGAAACCTTGCGCGCGCAGGGCGGCGCCGTCCATCCCGAACGGCACGTAGGCGCGCGGACGGGCTTCGCGTTTCGGGGCGGCGCGCAGCACGGCGTCGGGGAACAGGGTCAGGCCGGTCGCGGGTTCGGCATCGCCGCAGGTGTAACGCCCGCCGCGCCCGAGTTCCTCGTGCCGGCCGGGGGCGTAAATGGTGACCGAAACGCCGGTCTCGTAGCGGAAGCCGCGGAACTCCACGGGGTCGATGGTTAGCCGCAGGTCAGGGGACCGGGCTCGGATCGCGGCGACCACTGCGGCCACGCGCGCGGCCAACACGCCGGCGCCATTGGGAAGACGGGCGGCGCGCAGAGCCTCCAACGCGCGATCAGCCGGACCAGCGGCGAGCAGCAGATCGGTCAGCACCGGCGTCAGCGGGCCGGCATGCCGCGTGACGGCGGCGGCATCCTTGCGGTCCAACGCGCGGGAGACGGAGGTTCGGCTGGCGGCGGACAATCCGGCTTCCTCGAGCAGCAACGGCACCAGCATCGGCAGCGTCAGGTCGAAGCTGACCCGGGTCAGCCCGACGGAGGCCAGGGCCTCGGCCGCGACGAGCACGATTTCCGCGTCGGCCTCCGGGCTGTCCTGGCCAATGAGTTCGATGCCAGCCTGGGCAATCTGGCGGTCGGGTGCGATCTCGGTCCCGCGCACGCGCAGGCACTGGCCGGCGTAAGAAAGCCGCAGCGGCCGGGGCGCCTGCGCCAGACGGGTCGTCGCGATGCGGGCAACCTGCGGGGTGGTGTCGGCGCGTAGCCCCATCATCCGGTGGCTGTCGGGGTCCATGATGCGGAACGTCTGGTCGGCGGTCGCGGCACCGTTGCCGGCGAGGAGGGAATCCTCGAACTCCAGCAGCGGCGGCTGGACGCGCTGGTAGCCATGGCTGGCGAAGATATCCATGAGCGATTCCACCGCCGATGCCTCGGTCTCGGCATCGGGGGGCAACAGGTCGCGCAGTCCGGCCGGCAGGAGGGCCAGGTTGGGTGGCAGGTCATCGGTCATGGCGTGGCGTCAGCTATCAGCATTCGGGCGGGGGGGGAACACCTGTTCGCGCGCGATATTGACAATCCTTCCCGGGGCCAGCCATGCAACGGCGCGACTGGCAGAGTGGAGACCGCAGCCATTTCCTACGTCCTCACAAGCGAACCGCCCGTCTTTCATCTGGAGCCGTTGGGTCTGATGGCCAATCAGATGATCGAATACATGGCGGCCTTGAAGTTCGTCAGTCTGGTGCCGGGCTGCCGGATTTCGAACGTGCATCTGCCGCGATGGGGCATCGAACACCCGGCCATCGAGTCACCGGGGCCGGTCGCGGTGGCGCGGGATGAACAGCATCTCGACATTCCTCGCCTGTCCGCGGCGATGCGCGCCGGGGAGATCAGGCGGGTCGAATGGGCCGGCTACGGTCAGCGGCTGGAGAATTTTCTGCCGCGCGAAGCCTATCGGGACGTGTTCGTCGCTCCGCCGGGTTTGAAGGTGGGCTGTGGCCCCGAGTATCTGGTCTGTCACATACGGGCGGGGGAAATCCTGGACGACACCTCGCCCGATTATCCGCTGACCCCCGCCGAGTTCTACGCCGATCTGGTCGCGGAAACCGGCCTGAAGCCGGTGTTCATGGGGCAAACCGCCCCGAACGCTTACACCGACCGGATCCGGGACCGGTTTCCGAACGCCTTGTTCCTGGATACGCAGGATATCGTCGCGGATTTCGAGACCATTCGTCGTTCGAAAAACGTGGTCGTTGGGATCGGGACCTATGCTTGGCTCGCGGCTTGGCTGTCGACCGAGGCGGAGACCATCTTCATGGCTGTCAACGGGCTCGTGAACCCGATGCAGCGGCCCATCGTCGATCTGGTGCCGTACGGCGACTCCCGCTACCGGTTTTACCTTTTCCCGATCAATTACGCTGTTAACCTCGACCGTATCGAGGCGGTGCACCGCTCCATCGCGCCCTATTGGCGCTACGTGACCCATGACGCGCTGCGGGCCCAAGTCCAAAACGCGCCCCGCTTCGAACGGTCGCTGGACGCGCACCTCGCGGTGTTCGATGAGGCCCATTATTTGGCCGCGTACGGCGACATCGAATATGCGGTGAAGGCCGGTTGGATGCCCTCCGGCCGGCATCACTACGCCCTGTTCGGATTTCGGGAGCGGCGGTTTCCGTTCCCGTTGGATAAGCACTGGTACGCGGCGGCGTATCCCATGGCGGGGTTCGAGGTCTCGCAGGGCGATTACACGGATTTCGCGCATCATTATCTGGCGGTGGGGAAAGCGCGGGGGTATCGGCCGTTGCCGCCGTCGTAGAACCGCTTCGGGCTGGCCTTTCCGACCGGTTTCGTATAGATACGTCCACGTCTTTAGTGACAGGAAACGGACCATAACCATGACCACGCGCCGATCGTTCCTGCAATACGCCGCGACCGGACTGGGCGCGGCAGCAATCACGTCGGCATTGCCCGCGTTCGCCGCCAATTCGCCCCCGTTGATCGACCAGATGAAGGCGATTTGCGCGCGGCTGTCGAAAGGCGGATGGCGCGACATGCTGAAGGCCGTGACCGGCGGTGCTTTGGATATCGGGGCGCCGGATCTGAAGGCCGAACTGTCGAAACCGTTGGAAAAGATCGATCGCGAATTTCCGGGTTTCGGCGATTTCAGCATCGCCGGCAGGCGCGCCATCGAACCCGGTCGGCCGGACGCCAGCCTGCTGTACCATGCGATGGCAGCGCCGTCGGTTGTCGTCGGCGTCGGCGGCAAGGAACTGACGGTTTTTCCGACCCTGGCCGAGCTGGATACGGTCGAGAATTTCATTTTCAGCGCGGCCAATGCAACCATTGCCAGCCTGCACGAACGCTTCCATGGCAAGACGTTGGGGTTGGCGGTCTTCGCGGTCCACTACCGCAACGCCCCAGGTTCCGTACACGGCACCCACGCCGAGCTCTGTTTCGCGCGCGCGGGTATTGCTCGCTTGGGCACGGCGGAGGCGTTGTACGACGCCAAACAGCGCAATTTCACGCCGCTGTATGCCGCGAAGCCGTTCGATTTTCGTGTCGTGCCGCAGCGTTACGTGCCTTACATCGCGGTCAAGCTGCACGGCGGGGAGTCGCATATCGGCCCGCAGGACAAACTGCGGGGAGACGAGAAACTGAAT
>Ga0214180_1000322_pt1 | contig 17828 bp, 17 predicted proteins | sample TroBogEpilimnion_22_FD_153018 | JGI IMG/M metagenome (GOLD analysis project Ga0214180, IMG submission 153018) | Freshwater microbial communities from Trout Bog Lake, WI - 16OCT2007 epilimnion | ecosystem: Environmental > Aquatic > Freshwater > Lake > Epilimnion/Euphotic zone | place: Trout Bog... | reverse complement strand
TCGCCCATACATATTCGACGTCTTTGATACTGGCGATGACGTTGGTATCATGTCCTCCATTCAGGGCAATAGTAACTGAGCATAACAAAATGCTGGCGGAGGCGTTGCTGAAGGAGAATCTGGGCAACCTAGCAGTCCTTGATAGGCAGGCGTCCACGGAGCCTGTACAGGACGCTGCAGTATGCGAGGGCTTTCACGCCTATGGATCTTTGACACTACTCCATGTTCACGAATTTCTGGCCAACATCCAGATAATGCGTGAAAAATGATTACGGATATGTCACTATAATAGTGACCTGAAGTGCTGGATCGGCAAACAGCCTGGCACATGATTCCTCGTTTAATATCCAGTCTATGTGGTTGCCGTGAAGGCGTTCGTAATGCCTGAGGAGGCATTCAATCTGTGGGCGTTTAAACCTGTCCACCTTTTCAATAATAAATTTGTTGATTGATCCTCGAAGCTGTGCATAGTTGCGGAAGTACACGTATTTGATGTCCACATGATTGTACACGTCACTTCCTTTGTGGAAGAAATACATGTACAAGTGAGTGCCAAATCTGGACGGATTCCTAGAATGTATCTCATCAATGTAATCTTTCAACTCATCTTGATATTGCCCCACGGCTTCGTCAAGATCACTAGCTTTAGTGAGAAGATCGTTAGCTGCTTGCTCTGTCAGACTAGGATCCTGTGCTAAAATTCGTTTTCTTTCTGCAAGGTTTGAGTAATACTCAAGAGATTTGGTCGTTTTCGCAACATGGCTTTCGAGCTCAGGGAGAGTCAAGTCTTGCGTATATTGTGTGAAGTAGTGTTCTGGGGTGAAAAATGGAGACGACATTAGCACTTATGTACGCAATCTGGGATCATGCTTATATATGCATAAGGTGCATTAATTTCAGTTTAGGGTTTAGGGTTTGACAGATAAAGAGTATTTATTCACCCACCCAGCCCCTCAGGGGGATGACCAAGCAGTATTCGCCCACACCGTGATGGCGCCAGCCCCCTCCTGGGAGGAGGGGGTCTAGTCTACAGTCCTAGATGGTACGTGGTGGACAGGGACTGAGCGTAGCTTGGCCTCGCGTCGAGAGGCCAGTGTGTGGGTGCGTGTGTGTGTGTGTGTGTACGTGTGTGCGTGTGTGTGTGGTGGCGATCGAGATGTTACCCGAAGAGCGAAATGCGCATCGTCTGATTCGCTTCTGTCCACGCTCCTCCGCCGGCCCTTGGCAAGCTGCCGCCGCACGGCAGCGACGCCGGGTCCTATCTGGTGGGGGAGGTGTTCGGTGCCCGCAACGTCATCCTGATCAAGGATGTCGATGGGGTCTATACCGCGGATCCGAAGACCCATCCGGACGCGACGTTCATCCCGGACATCAAGGCGGCCGATCTGATGGCGATGCGCCTGGAGACCTTGCCGGTCGAGCCGGTGGTGCTGGAACTGCTGACGCGGTCGAAACTGGTGAAATCCATCCGTATCATTAACGGCCTTGTTCCTGGCAACCTGACCAAGGCGCTGGCCGGCGAAAACGTGGGCACGATCGTCCGCTCGTGATCGCCCCGACTGCTTGGGACGCTATGATCCCGAGGGGATAAGGCGCTAAGGTCCGGGAGCGAAACGCCCCCGGACCAAGAGTGCCCCCATGAAACGTCTGCACGGTATAATCGCCGCGGCGCTGCTGATCGTCATCGCGGTGCTGGTTGTCGGCTGGCAAGTCCGGCGCGGGGGGCATCCCGATACGCCTTCCGTCGCGGCCTCCGCTCCGGCGCCCGTCCCGGAGTCGGCGGCTCCAGTCCCCGCACCCCCGCCGCCGGCCGCCGCGCCCGCCCCGGTCGTCCAACCCTTCGGGTTCGTCCGCGTGGTGGCCGATCTCAGCCATGCCCGCCCGGGTGCGTGCCTAAATTTCACGCGGGAACTCGATCCGCGCGCTGACATCCACTACCAGGACTACGTCAAGATCGCGCCCGCGCCGGACGCCCAATTCCGGGTGCTGGACAAGTCGCTGTGCGTGGAAGGCTTGGCCCTCGCGCGCAAATACAAGATCGACATCGCCGCCGGCCTGCCCGCGCGCGACGGCAGCAAACTGACCGAGGCGGCAACCGCGACCCTCGATTTCGGCGACCGGCCCAAAATGGTCGGTTTCGGCAGCACCGGCTATATCCTCAGCCGAGACACCGCGTCGGCCGGCCTCACCATCGACACCGTCAACGTCGAAAGCGTCGCCATCGAAGTGCTGCGCGTCGGCGACCGGCTATCGCCCTCGATGCTCAAATCGTTGCGGACGGACACGCCCACATACGAGTCCGCGCTAACCGATCTGGTGGATCAGTCCGCCCGACCCGTCTGGTCCGGCACGATGGAAACCAAGGGACCGCGGAATGAGGTCGTGCATACCGCCTTCGCGTTGAGCCAAGCCGTCGACGCGGATCGCCAGCCCGGCGTTTACGTGGTCGTCGCCGCCAACACCGCCGATCTGAAAGCGCGCGACAAGGACAAGCGGTTCCTGTGGCAGCGCAGCGATTCCAGCCAATTCGCCGCGCAGGTGGTCGTGCAGACCGATATCGCGCTGACCACGGTCGCCGCCGCCGATGGGCTGCACATCTTCACCCGCTCTTTGGGCACCGCCGGGCCGGTTGGGGCGATCGAGGTGCAGTTGCTGGCGCGCGACAGCCAAATCCTGGGCAAGGCAACCACCGATGCCGGCGGCCACGCGGTGCTGCCGCCGGGCCTTCTGCGCGGGACCGGCGCGGCGAGCGCGAGTACCGTCGTCGCCTACGGCCCGAACCAGGATTTCGCGATTCTGGACGTGACCCAGGCCGCCTTCGATCTGTCGGATCGCGGCGTGACCGGGCGCGACGTGCAGGGGCCGTTGGATGCGTTTGTCTACACCGAACGGGGCATTTACCGGCCGGGCGAGCAGATTCACGCGATGGTGCTGTTGCGCGATCGTGTCGGCGCCTCGGTCGACGATGGCGGCCTGATCCTGTTGCTGAAACGCCCGAACGGGGTCGTGTTCAAGCGTTCGGTGCTGACCCCGCAGCCGGCCGGCGGCTTCCGCATGGATTACACCCTGCCGGACACGGCCAGCCGCGGCGTATGGCACGTCGTCGCGACCGATGCGGACGACAAAACCATCGGCGAAACCGCGGTCGAGGTGCAGGACTTCGTGCCGCAACGCATCAAGGTGACGGCGCGCAGCGAGGCCACGAAACTACAGCCCGGCGAGACCGTGACCGTCGCGCTCGACGGCCGCTTCCTGTACGGCGCGCCGGCCGGCGGTCTGGGCGCCGAGGGCCATATGAACGTAACGGTCGATCCGGCCCCGTTCCCGCAATCGGCGCAAGGGTTCGTGTTCGGCCTGGACGGCAAGGACTTCAAGCCGGTCGAGACCGATCTGACCGGCGAGCCCAGCGACGACCAGGGCCATGCCGTCGTAACCGGCAAGCTCGAAGTGACCGCCCCGCCCAATGTCGCGCTGAAGGCCGCGATCACGGCGGGTTTGCAGGAGCCGGGCGGACGCGTGACCTCGGATACGGTCACGTTGCCGGTCCGCACCGGGAAATCGATGATCGGCATCCGCCCGCGTTTCAAGAACGCCCAGGTGGCCGAGGGCGAGGAAACCGGCTTCGAAATCCTCGCGGTCGACAACGACGGCAAGCCGCTCCCCGGCCGCCTGCACTGGACGTTGATCCGCCAGATCCATCACTACGACTGGTACCTGTCCGGCGGCCGCTGGACCTTCCATCGTTCCGATACGGAGAAAGCCCTCGACTCCGGCGACATCGACGCCGTGGCCGAACGTCCCGGCACGATCGTGCGCAAATTCGATTGGGGCGATTACCGTCTGGTGGTCGAAGGCGCCAACGGCGCGCTCGCCAGCTTCGCCTTCCGGTCCGGATGGGCCGAAACCGACGGCACCGCCGAAACGCCCGACAAGGTGGAAGTCACCGTCGAGCACGACCGCGTCAAGCTGGGCGAAGCCGCGCGCGTGCGGATCGTGCCGCCCTTCGCCGGCAAGGTCCGCCTGATGGTCGCCCGCGACAAGGTGTTCGAAGTGCGGGAACTCGACGTGCCGAAGGAAGGCGCGACGGTGGACATCCCGTCGAGCGCCGATTGGGGCAGCGGCGCCTATATGCTCGCGTCGCTGTATCGCCCGGCCGATGGCGGGCGTGGGCACATGCCAATACGAGCGATTGGGCTGGCCTGGGTCGGGGTCGATCCGGGCACGCATTTGTTTAACGTGTCGGTCGCGATTCCGCCGAAAGTCACGCCCCGCCAGAAGATCGACCTGCCGGTGACCATCGGCGGCGGCGTGCCGGGGGAGCAGGTCTATCTGACCCTCGCGGCGGTGGATGAGGGGATCCTTCAGCTCACGCGCTTCAAAACCCCCGACCCCGAGAAATTCTATTTCGGACAGCGGCGCCTCGCGCTGGAGATACGCGACGATTACGGTCATCTGCTCGACGGCACCCAGGGCGATGTTGGCAAGCTGCGGGCCGGCGGCGACGCGTTCGGCGGCAAGGGCCTGCCCGTGGTGCCGACCCGTTCGGTCGCCCTGTTCGAGGGCCCGGTGAAAGTCGGCCCGGACGGAAAAATCGCTGTTCCCATCGACATTCCCGACTTCGAGGGCGAGTTGCGGGTGATGGCCATCGCCTATAGCCACGCCGCCATCGGCAAGGGAGAAGGGCCGCTGACGGTGCGCGACCCCGTTGTCCCCGACCTCGCGATGCCGCGCTTCCTGGCCCCCGGCGACGAGGGCAAGATGACGCTGCTGGTCGACAACCTCGACGGCGAAGCAGGGGCTTACAAAGCCGATCTCGCGATTTCCGGCGCGGCGGCGATGCCGGGTTACAAGCCCTGGACCGCCAACCTGAAGGCCAAGGAACGTCAGGTCGTGACCTTCCCGATCGCCGGCACCGCCGAAGGCATCGCCACCGTCGCGGTGACCCTGACCGGCCCGAAGAACCTGAAAATCGTCCGGTCCTGGTCGATCGCGGTGCGTGGCGCGCATTTCCCGATCACCCTGGAATCGGTGGTGCTGCAGAAGCAGAACGACCCATTCAAGCTCGATCCGGTCCTGACCGACGCCTTCGTCCCCGGCAGCGCCACCGTTCAAGTCAGCTATTCGCGTCTGGCCGGCATCGACGTCGCCGGGCTGCTGCAATCCCTCTGGCGCTACCCCTACGGCTGCACCGAACAGCTCAGTTCCACGGCGTTCCCGCTGACCTATTACGACGATCCGGCCTTGAGCACCGCCGCCGCCGACAAGGCGGCCGTCCACAAGCGGGTGCAGGACGCCATCGACCGCATCGTCGACCGGCAGGACCCCGAGGGCACATTCGGCCTCTGGCGGGCTGGCGACGGTCTGGCGAGTAGCTGGCTCAATCTCTACGCCCTGGATTTCCTGCTGCACGCCAAAGCCGCCGGCTACGACGTGCCGGACACCACCATCGAGCGCGGCTACGCCAACGCCGAAGCGGTCTTCCGGGGCAACAACGACTCCTCGTTGATCCCCGGCAGCCGAGGCGATACCGCCGCCTACGCCGCCTGGTTGCTCGCGCCGGTGCATCGTGTGGATCTGGGGCGCCTGCGGCAGATGCACGATGCGATGCAGGTATTCCCCGCGGTCGTGGCATGGGATTCGTCGAAGGACCTGAAATCCGTGGCCGATTCCATGGCGCTGGCGCAGTTCGGCGGTGCCCTGGCGACGATGGGCGACCGCTCGCGCGGCGCGAACGCCCTGAACCTCGCCGTCGGCGCCGTCGAGCGTCCCTTCATCGCGCAATGGTGGGAAAGCTCGGCGTATTGGTCGCGGATCCGCGACGCTGCCGGCATCCTGGCGGTCGCGGCCGAAAGCGATCAACTGCCGTCCGTGCGGTCGATCCTGCCGCGCCTGCAATCCATGAGCAAAACGCCGAACCGGCTGACCACGCAGGAAAAAGCCTGGCTCCTGGTCGCCGCCCACGCGGTCACCGCCGGCGACAAGCCGCTCGGCCTGACGGTCAACGGCAAACCGGTGGAAGGCCAGCGCGGCCAAGCGGTGCTGCACCCCAGCGCCGCCGATATCGCCGCGGGCTTCGCCGTGGCGCCGACCGGTCAGGACCTGTGGCGCACCGTGGTCGTCAGCGGCGCGCCCAAGGAGTCCGGTCCGGCTCTGTCCAACGGGTTGACGCTGACCAAGCAGTTCCTGACCACCGACGGCAAGCCGCTCGATCCCGCCGCTATCCCGCAGAACAAGCGCTTCCTGGTCGTGCTGCGCGGCGCGGCCGACGACCGGTCCGTGCATCGCGTGGCGCTGGTCGATCTGCTGCCCGCCGGGTGGGAGATCGAGGGCATTGTCAAACCGGATCAAGCCCCGGAGTTCCTGCCGCAACTCACCCGTCCCCGCGTGAAGGAGGCACGGGACGACCGGCTGGTGATGGCCTTCGATCTGGGGGAGGAAGCCTACTGGTATCGCGACTGGGTGACCGATGAGGACAAGGAAGGCGACAGCGAAGCCAAGAAGGGCCGGTTCACGGTCGCCTACGTGGCGCGCGCGGTGACTCCAGGCGCCTTCACCCTGCCGGAAGCGGTGGTGGAGGACATGTATCGCCCTGGCGTCATGGCCCGCACCGTGTCGGGCCGAGCGCGGGTGACGGAGCCGTAGTGGCGACCCGAGCACGCCGGTTGCGCCGGATCGCCGTGGGTGTGGCGATCCTGGTCTGTGGTGCCCTGGCCCTGGATCGGCTGTTCCCGCCGGACCTGACCCGTTGGGCGAACCTGTCCAACGTGGTCCTCGCCGCCGACGGGACCGTGCTGAATGTCGCCACCACCAAGGACGGCATGTGGCGGCTCGCCACCCGCCCCGGCACGGTCGATCCGCATTACGTCGCGATGCTGATGGCGGCCGAGGACCATCGGTTCCACGATCATCTTGGCGTCGATCCGCTGGCCGCGCTGCGAGCCGCGTGGCAGCTCGCCACAAACGGCCGGATCGTCTCCGGCGGCTCCACTTTGACCATGCAGGTCGCGCGCCTGCTGGAGCCGCACAAGCGATCCGTCCTCGGCAAGCTGCACGACGCCGTGCGGGCCGTGCAGTTGGAGCGGCGTTTCGACAAGGACGAAATCCTGGCGATGTACCTGACGCTGGCGCCGTTCGGCGGCAACGTCGAAGGGGTGCGCGCCGCGTCGCTGGCGTGGTTCGGGCATGAGCCGGACCGCCTGACACCCGGGGAGGCCGCGATCCTCGTGGCACTGCCGCAACGTCCCACGGCGCTGCGGCCCGATCGCCACCCTCAGGCATCGAACGCCGCGGCGGCGCGCATTCTGCACCGTCTGGCCGATGCCGGCCGTATCCCCCCCGCCGACCTCGAAACCCCTCCGCCCACCATCGTCGCTCGGCGGGCCTTCCCGCGCTTCGCCGAACACGTCGCGCATCGTTTCGCCGGCAACGGGGCGCAACCCGTCCGCACGACCTTGGACGCCCGCATCCAAACCGCCACGGAACGTCTGGCGGCCGAGGTGGCCGGGCGCATGACCGATGGCGGCGACCTCGCGATCCTGGTGATCGACAATCGCGATCTGTCGGTGCGCGCCTGGGTCGGCGGGGTGCGCAGCGCGCTCGATCTCGTGCGGCGGCGGCGCTCGCCGGGTTCCACGCTGAAACCGTTCATTTATGGGCTGGCGTTCGACGACCTCGCTTTGCTGCCGGACAGCCTGATCGAGGACCGGCCGATCCGCATCGGCGACTATGCCCCCGAAAACTTCGACCGCGGCTTCCACGGCCAGGTCACCGCGCGCTTTGCCCTGCAACAATCGCTGAACGTCCCGGCGATCGTGCTGCTCGACCGCGTCGGCCCCGGCCGGATGGCGGCGACCTTGCGGGACGCCGGTGCGCGCCTGAGTTTCCCGAACGCCGAGGCCGCGCCGACCTTGCCGTTGGCGTTGGGCGGCGTCGGGGTCAGCCTGCTGGACCTGACACGCCTGTATGCCGCGCTGGCGCATGACGGGCGCAGCGCGGCGCCGCATATTCTGGAGACACCGTCCCACGGCGCTGGCACCCTGATGACGCAGCGGGCCGCGCGCATGCTGACCGATATTTTGCGCGGATCGCCCCCGCCCGACGGCCGTGTCGCGACCGGCGTGATCCGTGAGCCGCGACCGATCGCCTACAAGACCGGCACGTCCTACGGCTTCCGCGACGCCTGGGCGGTGGGATACTCGCCGAGCTGGACGGTGGGGGTGTGGAGCGGACGGGCCGATGGGACGCCGCGGCCGGGGTATTACGGGCGAAACATGGCGGCGCCGGTGCTGTACGCGGTGTTCGATCGTCTGCCGGCGGAGACCGAACCCGATCCGCTGGCGCCGACGGCGGATGGGCTGAACTCCGCCGTCTCGGCCCCGGTCCCGCTGGGTCTGCGCCGATTCGCCGAACGCGACAGCAGCCGCATGCCGGGTAACGCCGTCCCACCCCGCATTCAGTTCCCGCCGGATGGATCGCAGCTCGACCTGCTGCGTGATGATGGGCAGCGCGGCCCGTTACGGCTCGAGGCCAACAGCGGCACCCCGCCCTACCATTGGTCGGTGAACGGCGTCCCGGTGCCGGCCCCGCGCTGGGCGGGCATACCGTCGTGGCAACCGGACGGGCCGGGCTTCGCGAGGGTGACGGTGGTCGATGCCGCGGGAAGGCGGGCGAGCGCGTCGGTGCGGATTCGATAATGCAGCCCAACGGTTCTTGCGTTCGCGACTACTGGGTGATATAAGGACGCAACGATTAGAGAATTTTCACGCTCACTGAAAACACAATCGTCATTGCGAGCGAAGCGAAGCAATCCAGGGGGATTTGGCACTGGATTGCTTCGTCGCTTCGCTTCTCGCAATGACGATCGTGTTTCCGCGGCCTTGGAGTAACAACCGATGAAGCTGACCCTCACGCGCGACCCCGCCCGTTCGAACGCGACCGGTACGTTCGGTTCGATGGATATCGACGGCGACCCGTTCTGCCAGACGGCGGAACAGCCCTGGGCCGACAATGCCAACGATGTCAGTTGCGTCCCGTTGGGCGATTACGAGTTGATCCCCTACGACAGCCCGTCGCACGGCAAAACGGTCGTGCTGCATAACCCGGACCTACAGGTCTATGGCCCGAACATGGGACCGCCCGCCGGGGAGCACGGGCGGACATTTTGCGAAATTCACGTCGCGAATTGGCCCGTTGAGCTGAAGGGCTGCATCGCCGTCGGCGCGGCTTACAACCCGAACCTCCCGCCGCACGGCCCCGCCGTAACCGGCAGCGGCCCGACCTTCGCGAAACTGCAAGCCGCTTGGGGCGATCGCCAGGGATTGACGCTCAGCATCGTCGGCGCACCGGGTTGAGCGCTGGGGCGGCAAGGCGCCGCCCCAGCATTCACGTCACATGGTCGGGAAGTGGCACTTGTCGTTGACGGGGTGCAGCACGTCCTTGGCCGGCGTGGTGGCGATCAGCTTGTACAGATCCCACTCGCCCGTGCTCTCCGCTTTCGTCTTGATCTGGAACAGATAGGCCGGGAATTCCCCACGCCCATCTTCCCGGACGCGCCCCGGACCGAATGCGTCGTCGTCCGTGGGGATCGACTTCATGCGCGCGATCGTGGCGCGGCCGCTTTTCTTCGCTTCCGCCGCGCCCATTGCCTGAGCCGTTTTCAGGTAATGAAGCGTGGTGCTGTAGGCGCTGGCATGCGCCTGATTCGGGTAGTTCTTCGGGGATTTCGGCAGCAGCCGCTTGGTGAAGGCGCGGGTGCGGTCGTTCAGGTCCCAATAGAACGTCTCGGTCGTGGTCAGCCCGGCGCAGGTTTCGACACCCAGCGAGTGCACGTCGGTCATGAACAGCAGCAGCGGCGCGATCTTCATCGTCTTGGTCAGGCCGAATTCCGCCGATTGCTTGATGCAGTTCTGCGTGTCCAGGCCGGCCATCGCCAGCCCCAGCACCTTCGCGCCGGATGCCTGCGCCTGCGTCAAATAGGACGAGAAATCGGTCGTGTCCGGGAACGGGTAGCGCAGGTCCCCCTTCACCTCTCCGTCGCCCTTCAGCACCACTTCCTTGGTCAGATCGGCCAGCGACTGCCCGAACGCGTAGTTCGCGGTGACGAAGAACCAGGACTTGTGGCCCTGCGCCATCAGCGCGCCGCCAGTGGAGTGGGCGTTTTCGTAGGTGTCGAAGCTCCAGACGATGGTGTTCGGGCTGCACTGCGCATCCGTCAGCGCCGCCACGGTGGCGGACGCGTTCAGCATCATCTTGTCCTTCTCGCGCACCACCTCGGCGACGGCCAGCGCGACCGAGGACGTCGGCACGTCGATGATCGCGTCCACGCCCTGGTCGCACCACTGGCGCGCCAGCGACGCCGCGACGTCCGGCTTGTTCTGGTGGTCGGCGCTGATGATTTCGACGTTGAAGTCCAGATGCGACTGCATCTCTTCCAGCGCCAGACGCGTGGCGGCCACGGAGGTTGGGCCGGTGTTATCGCGGTACGTGCCGGACAGATCGGTCAGCACGCCCAGCTTGAGGGTCGGCTTGGCTTGGGCGCGGGCGTGCAGGAGGGGGGCGGCGGACAAAGCGGCGGCGGTGCCGATAAGGCCCCGGCGAGAGATGGACATGGGAAGACGCTCCGGTTGAGAAGGCCGCGTTTTAATCGAATGCCGTGGCGGGACGCCAGGGGGGCCGGTTGCAACCGGTGGGGTTCCATGTGCTAACTTTTCGGGAAGCGAGGAAAATACCCATGAAAATTCGCCCCACCGGCCCGCAGATCGGCGTGGAAGTGTCCGACGTCGACCTGAAATCTTTGACCGGCGACCAATTCGCGGCGATCTACCGCGCATGGCTGGACCATAACGTTCTCGTGGTCACCGGCCAGGAGCTGACCATTCCCGAGTTCGTGCAATACAGCGAACGGTTCGGCACAATCGTCCCGCATCCCTCCAAATCCACGCGCCACCCCGACCACCCCGAAATAACCCTGCTCGGCGTCAACAAATTTCGCCCCGATGGCAGCCTGAACATGGATATTTATGGCCGCGGCGCCGAGGGCTGGCACACCGACGGCGCCTACGACGCCGTCCCGTTCAAGGCCACACAACTCTACGCCCTGGCGATCCCGGACCGCGGCGGCGACACGTTCTTCGCCAACGGCTACGCCGCGTACGATGCCCTGCCGCAACGCCTGAAGGAACGGCTGGATGGCGTCAACGGCGCCTTCGGCGGCAACCCCGCGCTGCTGAACCCCGAAGATCGCGGCAAACCGCCGGTCGAACACCCGATTATCCGGGTTCACCCCGAAACCGGCCGCAAATCGCTCTATTTCGACCCCCGCAAAATCCGCTTCATCGTCGGCGCCGAACCCCAAGAGAGCGCCGATCTGATCGCGGAGTTGGAAACGTACATGATCCAGCCGGATGCCGAATATCGGCATAAATGGAATAAAGGCGACGTGGTGATCTGGGACAACCGCTGTTCCTACCACAAGGCCGCTGGAGATTACCCGCCGGATCAGGACCGTATCCATTGGCGGGTGTCGATTAAGGGGGGATAGGCGCTTCTTTGATGCCAATGCCGGTATCTGCTATGCGTTGCCTATGATCACTTTGGAACTCGATCAAGCGCAACGCGATTTGCCGGTGCTGGCCGAGAAGGCCCTGCATGGCGAAGATGTGTTTATCGCCGTGGGCGCCCAAACCTTGCGGCTGTCCCGCACGTTAAACGATGCGGGTGACGAGACACGCGGCCCTCGCGGTGGGCGCGGCGCTTGGCGCGGTCGTGTGACGGTCGCCGATGGGTTCTACGAACCCTGGACGGACGAGGAAATGGGTGAGGCGGAAGCGTAACCATGCGCCTTCTGCTCGACACCCACGCTCTGCTCTGGTGGCTGTTGGACGACCCGAAATTTCCACCGCGGTGCGTGGAGTGGTTACAGGATCGCGCGAACATGGTTGCGATCAGCCCTGTCAGCGCCTACGAGCTCCGCTTTAAGGCGTTGAAGGGTTTACTGCATGGCGTCGAAGACCTGATCGAGGGTGTTCCGGAATTCGCGGTGCGGGAGGGTTTTACGATTTTGCCGTTGACTTGGAAGCACGCCCAGGCGGCCGCTGCCCTCCCCTTGCCGCACCGGGATCCGTTCGACCGGCTACTCGCGGGACAAGCCATGGTCGAGGGATACGATCTGCTGTCCGTCGACGTCGCGTTGGATGGGTTGGGCGTATCGCGCATTTGGTAGCCCGAGCGGGGTAAGGCCGCGTGTATGGATCGAAGGGGGATAAGCGTGCACGGGACTGAGGAAGCCGCCATGGACATCCGACAGATCTATTTGTTCGATCAGGAAATCCGCACCGAAGCCGGCCGGACGCTGACCACCCCGACACGCCGGGTCGCCGCGGCGGCGGTGCTGCGCAATCCGCACGCCGGGAAGCCCGCCATCGACGATTTCACCGACCTCGTGGACCTCTCGGTTGCCGTGGGCGAAATTCTGACGGCGCGGGTTTTGTCGGCGCTCGGCGACGCGAAACCCGTCGGCTACGGCAAAGCGGCCTTGGTTGGGACGAACGGCGACTTGGAGCATGGGGCGGCGACGATCCATGTCCGTATCGGCCTCGCGATGCGCAAAGGCGCCGGCGCCGGTCCCGCGTTGATCCCCGGCAACGCCAAGGTCGGGGCCGCCGGAACGCCGATCGACATTATCTTCGGCGGCATGCACGACGCCTGGGACTACAATGCCATGGACAGCATGACCATCGTCGTCCCCGACGCGCCCCGCCCCGACGAAATCCTGCTGGCGGTCGCCTTCCTCGCCGGGGGGCGCCCGAACGCCCGCATCGCCGGAGCCTCCCCCGAAGCCGTCGCGGCGCTGATGCGCGGCCTGACCTGACGCCATTACCCGGAGAAATACCGATGCTCGAACTTTATCACGGCCCCGTCTCCACCGCGTCCGAACGCGCCCGCCTCGTGCTGGAGGAAAAGGGTTTGAGCTGGACCAGCCATCCCGTCGACCTGTTCAACGGTGGGCAGCACCGGCCGGAATACCGCGCGCTCAATCGCATGGGGCAGGTGCCGACCCTGGTGCACGACGGGTTCGCGCTGCGGGAATCGAGCGTGATCGCGGAATATCTGGACGAGGTGTTCCCCGACTCACCGCTGCGCCCCGCCGCCCCGCACGACCGAGCGCGTGCGCGCCTGTGGGACAAGACGATCGATGAGGTGCATCCTTTCACCGGCGTTCTGACCTACGCGATCGCTTTCCGCCCGGCCTTGTTGCAGAAACCGAAGGAGGAACTGGCCGCCCTGGTTGCGGCCATCGCCGATCCGGCCCGCCGAGCGCTGCGGCAGAGCGTGCTGGATCACGGCGTCGCGGCGCCGGAGATGAAGCCCGCTGTCGGGTGCTATGTCCGTCTGCTGGACGAAATGGAAGCGCAACTCGCGGAAACGCCGTACTTGGCGGGCGCGTCGTTCAGTACGGCCGATGCGGCGGTCGCTCCATTCTTAACGCGCATCGATCACCTCGGCATGGGCGCGCTCATCGCCGCTCGGCCGCGCGCCAAGGCCTGGCTGGAGAACGTCCAGGCCCGCCCCGCCTTCAAGCGCGCCGTCACCGACATTATTCCGCCTGCCGTCGTCGAGACGTTCCGAACCAATGGCGCCGCGGCATGGCCGGCGCTGTCGGCACTGGCCGCGTAATCGTGGCGGGGCAGCATGTTCCGTTTTCGCGGCGACCCGTTCGCTTTCGTCACTCTGTTCGAATACGCACCTGTCCATGAGACGATGATCGACGGCATTCGGAAGCGCCTGCGCGCGATGAAGGAATGGACGTTCATCGATCGCAAGGTGGATATAAGGTTGGAGCGGATCGCCGATCCTGCGGGATGATCGCGCGGTGCTGAGGGTTCTCGCCTAGACCAGTAACGTCTTCAGCCCCAACAGTGGCCCGGCCGCGGCCAATCGCCGATCGAGGGTGCAGAGGGTCGCCGTATGGTCCGCGCAAACCGCCAAATGCAACGCATCCGCCCCGCGAAGTCCCGTGGCATGGTTGTCGGCGAACAGGGCGGCGGTATGAAACTGACGCCGTCCAACGGGAACGACGGTCAGGCTGTCGGTCCGCATCGCCGCGAACGCCTGTAGCGCATCCGCGCGCATCGACACGTCGATCTGACCGGTCCGCAGTTTAATCGACAGGGCCGAGGAGAACTCGGTAATCGTCCAGTCGCTGATCAGAAGTTCCTCGGGATACCGCGAAACCAGCCATTCCTGAACGCGGGCGGTCGCGGCTTCCCGCGTGTGGACGGCAACCAGGACGGAGGTGTCGAGATAAAGCGTCAATACCGGTCGCCGTCCCGCATCGCCCGCACGAATGTGCCGGCGTCTTCGGATTGCATCGGCATCCGATCCGTTAAGGCGCGCAGCACAGCCAGATCGATCGGCCGGCGGGGTTGCGCCACACCGGTAATGCGCGCCACTGTTTTACCGCGGCGCTTGATTTCCACCGGTTCGCCTGTCTCCGCCAGGGTGACAAGCGCACTCAGATGGGATTTGGCATCGGCAAGGTTGACGCTCTTCATATCGATTTTCCGACCAACAAGTTGGTCATGTTATAGCACGAGCGTGTCGCGTCTCCAACCTTGCCCCCCATCCCACCCGGGGCTAGCATCCCTTCAAACGCCGCCCCCCAAGGGAATGCCCTCAAGGAACGCCAAAGGAGACCGCCATGCATCTGATGTATTTCACCGAACAGCCGATGTCGGCCTACGACGCTAAAGCCGGCCTCGATTACGGCGCGACCGCGCTGATGTTCTCCAACAAGCACTTCGATCCCGTCCAGGGCAGCCGCCTTTATAACGAGTACCTCGAACACTACATCCTCGCCGATGAGCTCGGCATCGACGGCATCATGCTGAATGAGCATCACAATGCCCCGTTCTGCATGCAGGCGCGCGCGAACATTTTCGCCTCCGCCCTCGCCGCCGCCACAAAAAATTGCAAAATCGTCATGCTCGGCAATCCGCTGCCGGCCTGGGACAATCCGGTGCAGCTGTCGGAAGAGCTGTCGATGATCGACATGCTGTCCAAGGGCCGCCTGGTGTCCGGCTTCGTTCGCGGCGGCGGGCAGGAGCAGCTGGCCGGCGGCATCAACCCCGCCTTCAACCGCGAGCGCTTCCAGGAAGCGCACGACCTGATCGTGAAGTCCTGGACCGTCCCCGGCCCGTTCCGCTGGGAAGGCACACACTACCAGAACCGCGTCGTAAACCCCTGGACCGTGCCGCTGCAAAAGCCGCACCCCCGCATCTGGATTCCCGGCGTCATCAGCAAGGAAACCATCATCTGGGCCGCGCAGCACGGCTACCCCTACATTGCACTTAACACACCGGTCGAGCGCACGCGCCAGATTTGGGACCTCTATGACAAGCACGCGCTGGAAGCCGGCTTCAAGGGCGGCCCCGACTATCACGGCTTGCTGAAGCAGATCCACGTCGCCGAGACCGAAGAAAAAGCCATCGAAAACGCCCGCCAGTTCATGTGGATGCAGGGCGAATTCACCGGCTTGGCCCATCCCGTGTGGAGCACCCCGGCCGGCTACGGCAGCCCGGAAAACCGTCGCGCCTTCGTGGAATTCGCCACCGGCCGCTCCACCAGCCCGCGCTACCGCCCGGCGTTGGAAAAGCAGATGGACGAGCTGATGATTATCGCCGGAACGCCCAAGCAGGTCATCGCCAAGCTGCGCCTGCTGCTGGAAGAGACCCGTCCGGGCATCCTGGCCTTCTGGGGCAATGACGGCACCGTGTCGCACCAGGACGCGAAAACCTGCATCCGCCTGCTGGGCGAGGAGGTTTTCCCGGCCGTGCGCGAAATGGCCAAGGAAATGGACCTGAAGAGCCCGTTCGAAACGAACCAGCCGGTCAGCGTCAAATACATGGCCCACAACCAGCAGGCTCAGCGCGCGGCGGCGGAATAACGCCGCGTGAGCCTGCTGCCCGATCTGAACGGCCGCGTCGCCCTGGTCACCGGGGCGTCGCGGGGTATCGGCCGAGCGATTGCGATTGCGCTGGCGGAATGCGGTGCGTCGGTCGCCGTCAACTACCGCGAACGCGTCGCCGACGCTCTGTCCGTCGTCACCGACATCCAGGCAATGGGTTGCCGCGCCGTGGCGGTGCAGGCCGATGTGTCTGTGTCCGCCGAAGTGACCGACATGGTGGCGCGCGTCACGGCCGAACTTGGCCCCATCGATGTGCTGGTGAATAATGCCGGTCTGGCAATCATCCGAGGGATCGACGACCTGACCGAGGAAGAATTCGACACCACCATCGCCGTGAACCTGAAATCCGCGTTCCTGTGCACCAAAGCGGTGCTGCCGCACATGCGCGCGCAAAAATGGGGCCGGATCGTCAATATATCGTCCGGCGCCGCGCGTGGGGCAGGGGGCGTCGGCCTGCACTACAACGCCTCGAAAGCCGGCATGGAAGGCCTGACCCGAGGCTACGCCGCGCGTCTGGTGAAGGAAGGCATCACGGTCAACGCGGTTTCCCCCTCGCTGATCGAAACCGACATGGTCCGGTCCGGTGTCGCATCGTCCCCCGCCCGCATCCCCTTGGGCCGCTTTGGCACCAGCGAGGAAGTGGCGCAGGCGGTGCTGATGGTCATGGGCAACGGTTACATGACCGGACAGACAATTCAGTTAAACGGCGGCATGAGTTTTTTGTAAGCAGCGTCACGGCCTCATTCACGCCTGTGCCGCGGAAGGATGCTTCCGCGACACAGGCAGATTGTCGCTACCCCCGAACGGCGCGGATGGCTTCCCAAACGCGGCCGGGCGTTGCGGGCATGTCGAAGTGGCGGATCCCAACGCCTGCCAGCGCGTCGTTGATGGCATTCATGGCCGCGCCCAAAGCGCCGACGGTTCCGGCCTCGCCCACGCCTTTGGCGCCGAGGGGGTTCACCGCCGTCGGCACTTCCCGCGTCGCCAACCGGAATTCCGGATATTCGTCCGCCCGCGGCATTTGGTAGTCCATGAAGGATGCCGTCAGCATCTGGCCGGACTGGTCGTCGAACATGATGACCTCGCCCAGCGCCTGACCGACACCCTGCACGACGCCGCCGTGGATCTGGCCGGCGACGATCATGGGGTTCAGGACCTTGCCCAGTTCCTCGACCGCGCTGTAGCGCACGATTTCGGTGACGCCGGTTTCGGGGTCGATTTCGACCTCGCAGATATGGGTGCCGTTGGGGAAGGTGACGGCGGTGGGGGTGAATTCGCCGGACTCGACCAACCCGCCCTCCTCGCCCGGCATCACCTTCGCCGGATCGTTCGCCGCTCGGCCCAGATCGGCCAGGGTCACGAACTTATCGGTGCCGGCGACGCTGAACCGACCTGCGGAGAACTCGATGTCTACGACGGCGGCTTCCAGCAGATCGGACGCCAGCTTCTTGGCGGTTTCCATCACCTTGTCCACCGCCAGCATCACCGCCGATCCGCCGATGCATAGGGCACCCGAGCCGCCGTTGCCTTTGCCGAACGCCAACAAATCTGTGTCGCCGCCATCCCATTTCACGTTCTCGATGGGGATGCCGAAGCGGTCGGCGACGATCTGCGTCATGGTGGTTTCCAGCCCCTGACCCACCGACATCGACCCGGACCGCAGCGTCAGCGTGCCGTCGGCCTCCAGGCGCAGGGTGGAAAGGTCCTTGGCGGGGCGCAGGAACGGCCCGCCCGCGACCTCGATACAGTTGCACAGGCCGATGCCGCGCAGCTTGCCGCGGGATTCGGCTTCCTTGCGGCGGGCGTCGAAGCTATTCAGTTCCGCGAGTTCCGAGGCCTTGATCATGTTCCCCTCGAACTCCCC
>Ga0214180_1000314_pt1 | contig 18127 bp, 19 predicted proteins | sample TroBogEpilimnion_22_FD_153018 | JGI IMG/M metagenome (GOLD analysis project Ga0214180, IMG submission 153018) | Freshwater microbial communities from Trout Bog Lake, WI - 16OCT2007 epilimnion | ecosystem: Environmental > Aquatic > Freshwater > Lake > Epilimnion/Euphotic zone | place: Trout Bog... | reverse complement strand
ATCTTTCAGGTTGTATTTCTGGTTTATAAGTGTGAATTTCTTTCATAAATTGATTATAAACTATAAAACCTAATTTAAACTTTTCAAAAAAGGGCATAACATCATTAATACTTACACCCATATCATACTGTTTTTCTTCAATATTTAATATTTTGCATAAATGTCCATATGTTAAATTATTTTTATATTTTTTTTTCCCATAGGTATTAATAGATGCAAATCTATCATAAAATTTATTGATTATACAAGTTAATAAACAGCAATTTTTTCTATAATTTTCTTGAAGATAATCATTTAAATTAATACTAAAAACATCTTGGAAAAGTTTAGCATTTAAATTAATAGTGTAATTGGTATATGGACTATAAATACATTTATCTGAATCATTTTTATATTTTATATTTTTGAGGTCTATTTTTTTATATTTTTTAACTTCAATTTTTGCAATATTATCAATAATAAATCCATCAAGATATAAAATATCATTATTTAATTTATTTATTTCAAAACTATTAAAAAAAGCATTTCTAAATGAATTAATAATTTCTGGATTTTCATCATTATTATAAAATTGCTCAATATTATAATTTAAAAATTCCAAATTATTTGGTTTCATTTTAAAACTTTTGAACATTTTAAATATTACATATTTTGTATTATGTAAGTTAGTTAAAAATTGCCAATGTCTAAAAACTCTTTTATTTTCATTATCATGATATATTTTATAAATTCTAACATCAATTTCATATTCATAAGTTTTTTCTTTATTCAAATATTTAAATCTTTCATCTTTTTTATTATATTTATTAATTTGTTTTCTTAATTCATTTATTTCTTTTTCTTGTTTTTTTAATTCTTTTCTAAATTCATGTCTCTCAATTTTTTGTTTTTTGAGTAATTCTTCAGTTTTCATTTTTAAATCATCTTTTTTTGAAATTTTTTTATTTTTTTCATCTTGTTGATTCCAAAATTGTTTTATAAATTCATCATATGACATACCTTTTGGTCTTTTTGGGTATAATTTTTTAAAAATTTGTTCAGGTATCCATCTATTTACATTTTTTGGTAAATTTTGATTTTGCATAATTTTATATACTTATATTATATTAATAAATAAATTTTTAAATTATTTTATTTTTTATATTTTTTTATAATTTTAATATTTTTTATTAAAATAAAATAATTTAAAAAAATAATTATATATTATTAATATATTATAATATGAAAGACAAATTTATATTAGAAAATCTAGAAACTAATGAAATTAAAAATTATAAATCATTAAGAGATATTAGCAAAGATTTAAATACTGATTATTTTCAAATCCGTGAACTTAAAGAATCTAGTTCAAAGCCTAAAAAATTTTACCATCAACAACATAAAATATTATCCAGTAAATATAAGATTTATTCAATATTTACAAATGTTGAATAAACGCCATTTAAAAAAGCATTTAAAATTATTTTATTTATTATTTATATAATATTATATGAATAACAACAAAGATTTAATGTATATTTCATTTAAATTAAAATCAATTGATGAGACATTAAAAAGAATTTCTATTAAAATTGACACTTTAGAACAGAATATTAAAATTTTTCAGAGTGATGTAGATATTTTAAATATCAATAAAATAATTAAAGAAATTGAACAAGAATTAGAAGATGATTTAAATAGTTGAATATAAGTAATTTATTTCTTTATTTTACCTCCAGTTATATATTTAATTCTGTTATTTACATCAGTAATATTGTTTGATAATTTTCTTAAAGATGGATTATTAGCAAAAATATAAGCTACATCTTGTTTTATAAATGCATTTAATGAATTATCATTAATTTTATTAGCAATTAGCAATGATAACGCAAAATCTTGACAATTATTATTGTACGCAGAATAACTAAAAAATTTATTATTTCCTAAATATTGTAAGCCATTATTTATGAATTCATTAATAGTAATAGATTCATTAAAATTAAAATTTACATTAACAAACTCAGTATTATTTGGTAATTTATAATTGATTTCCATATTTATCAATGAATTTTTTTCAAGTAAAATATTATTATTAAAAATTAATCCTAAATGAAATAATTTATCATAATTTATTTTTTGAATTGATGAAATTTCTAAAATATTTTTTATTATATAATTAATAGGATATCTAAAAATTGATATTGATTTAATTTTTTCATTACCCACTTGATTTAAAATATTTCTAACTTTTGATGAAAAATTTAAAGAACCATTTATTATAAAATTTTTAGTTTGAATAAATTTATCAGCAATAAAATTAATTGGATTATAATCATTAAAATCACCACCTTCAATTTCATTATCATCTAAATCTTTATACACTAAAATTATAATAATATTATTTGATAACTTTTTAGCTCTATAATCATTAAATCCATATTTTTTTAATGTTTTTGTTGTTAATTGTCTAAATTTATAATATTTTTCAGATTCATCTACTTTTTTAGTTTTAAATTTATGTTTTTTTAAAAATTCAATAGCTTGGGATAAATTATAATCTTTTTTTGGAATATATACTGAAGATATTTTATAATTTTTATTATCCATTTTATTTATATATATAAATATTATATATAATATTCTAATATGCAAGATTTTAACTATTATGAATGGTACAAAAAAATTAAAGAGGTATCAAATCCAGATAAAGCATTAGAAAATTTAAAAAACTATTTACCAAATGCAAAATTATATCCTTCTGATAAGCCAAAATATAAATATAAAGTATTAAATCCTAATAATAATAAATTTGTATATTTTGGTGATATAAATTATGAAGATTTTACAAAGCATCAAAATAAAACTAGACAAAATAATTATTTAAAACGTGCGTCAAATATTAATGGTAATTGGAAAAAAGACCCATATTCAAAAAATAATTTAGCAATACAAGTGTTATGGCAATAAATTAATTAATCATCATTAGTTAATAAATAAGTTTCTTTTTCAGTAATTACACTTAATGGAAAAGTTCTTTGAATGCAAACCCATCTAGATTTAGAATTTTTTATTTTACTTATTTGTGAATTGTCTAATCCTAAATAATTATCTAATAAATATTTTAATGGTTTATTACCTATTCCAGTAGGAAAAATTACATAAGCATGACTTTCTGCTAAAATAATCTTAGTTTCTTGACCATTTGTTGCTGTATGCCTAGTAATTAACGCTGTAATATTTTCATGTCTACCTACAACTAAAATTTCATTTAATAAATCATCAACTTTCTTTTTTATTTTTTTGTTTTTAATATTATCAATATCATCAAATATAACACATGAATTATTAAAATCTTTGGATGTTATTTCATCATCATTTAAAAATTCATTGTCTAACTTTATACGTTTAATATATTTCAATTCATCTAAAGTTTTATCAGAATCTAAATAACTAAATAAATAAATTGGTCTTTTTTTATATAATTCACGATAAAATAAACTAATCCATTGTTTTATAAAATAAGACTTACCAGAACCACTACGCCCAATAATATAATAAATATATCTTTCTTCATTAGGATCACCAATTACTTGAAAAATTTGATTCTTATTTTTTTCTAATTTTATATCTTTATATGATGTTCTTACTTCTTCATCATTTTCATTAATAGAAATAATTTGATTTTTATTTTTTTGATTTTTTTCATCTTTATTAATTATCATAGCTATTGGTTTACCTACTCTTTCAAAATTTAAAGACATAATATAAATTATTTATATATAATTAAATCATATATAAATTTCAATAAAAAGAAAATAATTTTTAATGGTAATTTAATTCTAAAAAAGATTTTGCTTCTCTGTTATATACTTTTTGCAAATATTCAGATAATTTATAAATATATATTCTCATATGAATTATATTTTTTATTTTACAAATATCATCAATAATTTTTGAACAATTTTTATGTGTTTCTGTTTGTATAGAAAGATTTTGTTTTATTACTTGCAAATTATTTTTAATATCATTAATATTTGGTTTTTTAAAATTGTTTTCAATAACATTTATTAAAATCTTTAAATCTGCATTTGCTTTATATAAAATTCCATTTTCAGAATTGAAAAAATTTATTAATTTATTTTGTAAAGTATTATTTTTTTCATCCATTAATAAAATACTAAATATTCTTTTTAATGCTTTAAAATATTGTTTTTCATCAATTAATTCTTTTAATTCATTTTGAAGATTTTTAGTAATTTCTTCAGAATTTAATTCATTTTCATTATAATTAGTATGATTTCCAATTTTCAAAAAATAAACTTCTGTTATTTCAATAAAACTACCATTTAATAAATATACAATATCCAATTTTATCATAGATTTTTGTTTCAAACAGTCTTCAAAAGATTTATTATTTATATAACCATTCATAATATCTTTATAAGTCCATCTAATTGGTTCATTTTTTTCATCAATTCCACATTTAAAATCTGTAATAAAAAAATCTTTGTTTTCTTTGCAAACTTTAAATATTTCTTTAAATTTTTCATATACTTTTTTATATGATTTTAAATCATCTACTTCATTTAAATCTATATCACTATTATAATATATTTTTTTAAGTGATGCACTACCAACAATATTATAATTTCCTGAAATTGTCATTAGATTAAACACATTCAATAAGTTATTATTAAAATCTTCATTGTTTTTTTTTAACATATGTTATATAATAATACATCAAAAAATATTTTATAATAAATATTTATTTACAACATGCATTCTTGAACGTGAAAAATTAGACATTAATAAACCGCCTGAAATATTTGAATATGATTTTAAATTACTTGTAATTTCAGAACTTATTTTATTAAAGTTAGATGCCCAAGTTTCTAAGAATTGGTCAGCTTTTTTATGAATTCCAAATTTTTCAATACCAAATACATTCTGATATTTATTATTTATTTCAATATAAATGTCTTTAAAATTTTTGTTTAAAATATCCATATCATTTAAAGAATCTTGAATATCTTTTTTATCTATTATTTTAAGATTAGGTTTAATTTTAGATTTAAATATTAATAATATTTTATTCATTTGAGCATTAAATTTATACATGATATTAATAATTGGTTCTTTTGAGATTAAATCATATGAATCTTTAATTTTTTTTGTTTCTTCTATAAGTTCTTTATTAATGTTTTTTATTTTTTTACTTTCTTTTTTTATATTTTTACTTTCTTCTTTTATGTTTTTACTTTCTTCTTTTATGTTTTTACTTTCTTCTTTTATGTTTTTACTTTCTTCTTTTATGTTTTTCTTTTCGTTTAAAATCGTTATTTGATTAATGATACTTTCTTTTTGTTTTTGTAATTTTTTTAATTCATTGTCAAAATTTTCTTTTGAATTAGGGTAATTATCAATATTAATAGGAATCATATTTATTATTTCATTATCAGTTTTATTTTGTCCTACTATATCTCTTATTGCCTTTAATGATTGGGTTCTATGTGATTTTTCACCTGGATTTGTTCCATTTTTATTTTTATTCAAAATTTTAAATTTGTTTATTAATGCAATAGAATTTGGATAGTCATAAAGATAACTATTATTATTTAAAATTTTAATACTATCTTCTATTTTATTTAAATCTTCGTTTAAGTTATCATTGCTTATATTACTTGATATATTTTCTTTTGGCAATATTACATTATCCTCTTTTTTAACAAAAGAATTAATTTCTTTCTGTAATTTATTTCTTTCATTTTCTACTTTTTTTAATTCTGTTGTATATTCATTTTCTGATAATTTTGCTAATTCATTAATATTGTCAGGGATTTTATTAATAATTTCTTCATCTGTTAAATTATCTCCATATATTAATTTTAAGTTTTTTAGTGAATCATTTTTTAATTGAGTCTGTGTTTGATTTTTTTCATCTTTACTATTATATAAATTTTGATAATATTGTATTACCTTTGCAGGTTCATATATAATATTTCTTTTTGATAATTGTGCAATTTGAAATCTTGGTAAATCATAAATGTTATCAAGAAATTCTAAACCATTATAATATTTATCAACTTTATTGAGTTCATCTTTTAATTCATCTATGCTTTTATTATCAGATAACTCTACATTATTTTTATTATCAGATAACTCTACATTATTTTTATTATCAGATAACTCTACATTATTTTTATTATCTAAACTGTTGTATTTAGCTAATAATTCATCATGTGCAATATTCATTTGATTTAACATTATATCATATTCATATATTTCTAAAGGTAATGTTCTAATTTTTAATGGCATTGAATCTATAATTTGTTTATCTGATAAATCTTTTCCTAATATATTTTTTATTTTTTCAATTATTTCGTCTTTTTGATTATCATTATTTTGTATATAATAATCCAACTTTTTATATAAATAAATTAAATCTGGATAATTATATAAATCACCATATTGTTCAATAAAATCTTCATCTTCTTCTATTTCTTTTATTTTTTCCCAAAGAAATTCTTTTTTTTCTTCTATATTTTCAATATTATCTATATCTTCTAATAAATCATCTATATTTTCAAAATATTCTAATTTATTTAAATTTGAATTATTAATTTTAAATTGTTTTTCATAACTTAAATTTGATAATGAATCACGGCTATTAACTATAATTGATATAGATTCTAAAGTTTTATTTGCCTCATTAATATTAGTTAAAAATTCATAAATATCAACATTTTTAGTAATAAGTTTAGGATTTATTTGATTTAAATTTATATTAGAATTTTGTAAAGTATTATTATTATTTACTGCTATATTTTTAAGTGAAATTTGTGATATTTTTTTACTAATCTTATTTAATGAATTAGGGTCATTATTTAATTCTTTACTGGCTCTTTTTGAAAACATATTTTATATATATTAATATAAATATATATAATATTATATTATTTTTTTAATTTAAGCTAAGTTATGTTGTTTAATATATTTAGATGCTTCCCCTAAACTAATTTTATGTTTATGCATTAAATCTTTAATTAATAAATTTCTTTTAGTAGGTTTTCTTAATCCTTTGCCTTTAACATATGATTTTATACCTTCTACTGCTAAATCTTTTGCAATTGGAAATAATTCTTTGCCAACTTCTCTAACATATGGAGATATTTGATGTCCAACTTTTTTAATTCCATTATATGCATCATCAAAAATATTACCACCATTATTATGTTGTTTTTTAGGACGCCCTCTTTTTTTCATTGGTAATTTAATTTGTTCTTGTTCTATTAGCTCTTCAATTTGAGGAGTATATTTTTTAGATTTTGGTTTTTTAGGTAATCCCGCTGCTAATAACGGTAAAGCATAAGGTAAATATGGTAAGGTATTTTTTGCAACATTTCCAATATCATCCCATATAGTTCCTCCATGTATTTTTTTACGTCTACCTCTTTTTTGTTTAAGTCCAGAACCTTCAGTAGCTAATGGATCATCAAAATAAGTATTAATATTGCTACCAGGTTGTATATATTCAAGAGATTTTACACCTCCTTTAAAATTATTTGGTTCATTTAATTGTTTTATGTCTTCAACTTGATTATTAAAAATATCTATTTTTGGCATTTTTTGAATCATTTTTAATTCATTATATTTTAAATGTCTTGCAATATTTTCATTGTATTTTTTCATATATTATTATTACTATTATTATATATTAATATTATATATTTAATTTTATTTTATTTATAAATTTATTTTATATGTTTTGATAGTCTTTTAATTCTACCAGCACTTAACGAACCCGCACTTAAACCAGTTCCATGATTATTAATAGTAGTATCATCAGTTTTTTCATCATTAATATGACTTTTTTTCTTAAATAGTTTATATACATTAGACATACCCATATTTGATAATGAACCACCTACATAACGTTTATAATCAATATGGTCAATTGTTGCTTTTTGGTCTTTAGTTTTTAATGTTAATTCTTTTGTTAATACCCCAGTTTGAATTGCAGTTACTCCAGATTCAGTTATCATAAAACCACTATTCACACAAATACAGCATATCTCAGGTGAATATCCAGCAAGTCCAGAACCAGTTGAATCTAATCCTTGATTTGATAAACTTATTCTAAATGAAACGTTAAATTGACCGAGGCTTCCATTTGCGAGGTACGAGGGCAAATTTAGGTCTAATGAGGGGTTTATTATCAATATTGAACCAATAGTAGGTACATCTGTTCCACGTCCTATAGCTCCATAATTATATGTAAGTTGTCCAAGATTATTAACAGTTGCAGTATAATTATTCTTACTTAATCCACAAAATTCATTCCAAGTTTGTCCGCTTCCATTCTTATTTGACATTAAATATAATTGTTGAGGATTCATTGAACTAAGGAGCCCCGCTGAATTATTAAATGTCAAACTTATGGAGTTTATTTTAAAAAATGAAGATGAATCACGCCATGTTTGTGTACTAATATTTTTACGTGCAAATATAATTATAAGGTCTGGTATAACACTTAATTGTATGTTTGGTGAATCATATGATTCTGCTGATAAAGTAATTTGTTTTGTTATTGCATCTTGAGTTGCAAATTTAAGAACCGTATTACTTGATGATATTGAAATATATCTTGGAAAGTCCATATACGGGATAACATTACGACTATTAATCTTTTGATATTGTTCAGGTTGTAAACTTAAAAAATTCATTAAAAGATTAGCATTTGTGAATGGTTCATAAGTATCTAATACAGTACCATTATTATCAACTATAGTTCCTCCTAATGTTATTGATTTTATATAATTTAATGATGTACTAAATGCTCTTGAACAATCTCCTAAATTTAAATTCATTGATATTGTATTGATTCCACATAAACCAGCTTGGTTATTATTTTGGGTATTTGTCCACGGACTTAAAGCAATAAATGGTTCAATAGAATTTATTTCTATAGCAATTTGCCAAGTATTATTAGTTGTTCCTCCAATTTGTACTAATGATGTATCACTTTGTTTAGCCCCATTATTATCTAAATATGAATGATATACTCTTTTAATAGTAACAGGAAATCCACCTCTAGAAAGAAAATCATTATCTAAACTAGCATTATTATAAGATGATAAAACATTATTTAATGAACCTACTCCATCAGCATAATCATAATAAAATGCATCAGGCATACTTGCAGTTATAGAATTATACCGGTTCAATTTTCTATTATCATATAGTCTTAATAAAGGTGCTAATATATCTCTTGTATTTTGAGAAACAGTACAATTATTAATAGAGCATGATTGACTCTGACATAATGAATTTATTATAAATGGTCCAATAGCATCTGTTAATCCTAAATCAAATACAAGTGCAGTTGCTGTTGCAGGTACTATGGGAGCAGCAGTTAGATTTAAAACTAAATTGATTGTTGCTTGAATAAGTAAATGTCTATCTATAACAATGTTTTCATTTGGTATTTGACAGTTAAAGATAAGTGAATTTGATGATTTTGATGTTGCTTGAAATGATTGAAATGTTGATTGATTAGCCCCTGACATAACTCCATAAACTTCTTTATCTGTTATATTGCTAATACGTGAATCTTCTATTAAATACGTTGAAAGTTCTGACATAATATTTATATATATTATTATATATAAAATTATTTTAAGCTTGTTTTAAATTTATTATTAGAATAATTTAGTTTTGCGTAAATATTCTTGAAAAAGCTACTTTCATAGAAAAAGAACAATTTGGATTTAATTTTAACGGGATTAATTGTCCTAATCTATTTTTCCAAAAACAACTAATATCAAATTTACAGATTGGACTATCACCAGTTAATTCTATATATCTTAAAACTGTAGGTTGATATAAAATATATGGCTTATATGAATCATTTGCTTGAAAATCACTTATTATACCAGCAATATTTTTATTATTTGTAGATTGATATTGATAATCATTTAAAAATATTAATGGTGCTCCAATTTGTTCAGCTTTAATTGGTAAAGTATTACTTAAAAATAAGATAGATATAATTGGATTCATTATTGATATTGTTGACCATTCTTGATTACAAATTAAATATGTTATATTATTTATTGTTGTTTTTTCAGCTATACCATAACAACTAGGACTTATTTGATAAATTAAACCATTAGGACTAATAGAGTTAATTGTATATGAACAAAATGATTGAAACATATTAAATAAAGCATTATTAAAATACAATTTTATATAATCATTAGTTGTATCATTAAAACCAGCATTATCTGTTATTAAACTTGCTATATTTGATGAATTCCATTTTAAATAAGGTATTTGTGTTGTTGGTAAATTTGTTAAACTTGCTAAATTATTAAAACATGTTTTTAAAGTATTATTAATAAGATAAATAAAATATTCATAATTATAAACATAGTAATAATCACAAAACGTTTGAATTCCATTTAAATTTAAATTTGGAGATTGAGGTAATGATGCTGTTTTATCTTGAGGTATATATTCTAAATAAGTCTGAACTATTTCACCATTATATTCTAATGAAACTGAAAACGTGGATAAATTTATATCTGCTTGATTAGCTTGTATATCACAAAAAAATACCGGTAAACTATTAGTTTCTAAACTGAATCTTGTTATGGAAAATAAATAATCACTTGCTTTATTTACAAATGCATTAGAACTATCTTTAACCTCAGAAAATGTTAATGTATTATAACTTGTTAATGCAGTTGAATTTAAATTACTTACTAAAATATCGTAATAACTTCTTATTGAATTATCATTATTATTTGACATTATAATATATTATTATGTTATAATTTATTTTTTATGAATAAAATATTTTTATAATTATTTGAAAAACATTTAAAGAAATAAATAGTAATATAGAATATAATAGAGTAAATGGTTAATTATAATTTAGGTAAAATTTATAAAATTGTTGATAATACAAATAATAACGTTTACATTGGTTCTACTTGCGAACCTATTTTAGCTAGAAGATTAGCTAAGCATATAGGAAATTTTAAAAGTTATAAAAAGGGGAAATTTCATTTTATATCATCTTTTAAAATTTTTGAAAACGGAAATTATAATATTGTATTAATAGAAGACTTCCCATGCGAAAATAAAAACCAATTATATGCAAGAGAAAGATATTGGACAGAAAATATTAATTGTATTAATATAAATAGAAATCAAGGTATTATGTATGAATTAGGATTACAAGAATATAATAAAGAATATAATAAAGAATACTATCAAGATAATAAAGCAAAATTAACTGAAAAATTTATTTGTTATTGCGGTGGATGTTTTACAAAAAAAAATAAATCAAAACATATTAAAACTAAAAAACATCAAGCGTATTTAGAAAATAAATAATTAAAACGTTATTTTTTATATATAAAATATTTAAGAATTTATTTTATATATGTATTTTATATTATAATAATATATGAGCTATTCATCAATGAAAGGGCAAAATTTAATTTTAGGATCCTCTTTTGGAGAAGGAGAATTATATTTCAGTGATGGTACTATTCAAACAACAGCTTATACTGGTGAAACTGTTGATGGTTCTACAACATTAACAATAGATAATTTAACAGTAAATCAATCTGAAACAGTTGGTTCAAGTGAATCTAAAGGTAGTTTAACTATTTATGGTAGTGTATCTCAAATATTAACAGATATATCATCTACATCTTACGGAAATAATACATTGAATAATATAAGCACTGGAACAGAAAATACAGCATTTGGTTCAGTATGTTTAAATAATTTATCTACAGGTATACAAAACTGTGCTATGGGTAATGCAACATTACAAAATTTGACATCTGGAAATTTAAATACAGCAGTTGGTTCTGGAGTTATGACTTCATCAACAATAACTTCAGGTAATACGTGTTTGGGAGCAAATTCAGGCGGTTCAATTTCAACTACTCAAAATTATAATACTTGTATAGGAGTTAATTCAGATTCTTCATATTCATATTCAACTTGTATAGGTTATAATTCAAAAGCAAAACAAGACCATGAAATAGTACTTGGTAGTTCATCTGAAATTGTTAATATCCCAAATTTAATTTATCAATATTTACCCAATTCAAACACATCTTTCGGATATGAATCTTTAACACAAACTGGCAGTGTATTGGGTAATAATAATTCTTCTTTTGGCTATGAATCATTAGCAGTTAATCAGGGTAATTATAACTGTTCTTTTGGTGATTATTCATTAGCATCAAATACATCAGGACAATTAAACGTTTCAATTGGGCATTTTGGGGCTATTTACAATACTACTGGAAGCCAAAATGTTAATATAGGGGCAAATTCATTACAAAATTGTAAAACTTCTTCAAATAATACAATTATAGGCTATGATGCCGCTTCTTTAATAACAGATAATGAAAATAATAATACTTGTATAGGCTACCAAAGTGGAGTATCAAGTGGAGTTTCATTTTCTACAGCTATTGGCAGCGGTGTTATTGCAGAAAATTCTCATGAAATAGTACTTGGTAGTTCTAATGAATCAGTTATTATTAATGGTAATTTATTAACAAATGGAGTATTTCCATCATCAACAACAACATTAAATTTAGGTTCTACATCTAATACTGTATCTATACCGGGTAATTTAAGCGTTGGTTCAGCTAACAATGGACTATCTAATAATATATATGGGACAAATAATACTTTTTATGCAAGTTCTACAAATACATTTCAGTCAACTGTAAATAGTTTTGTTGGGACCAATAATTTTACAAGCGGACCATTAAATGTTAGTGGCTCTACTACTTTTAACTCAAGTGCAAATTTTAATAATGGTTTATCATGTTCAGGATTTTTACCATATAATTTTATTTTTGGTAGTGCTACTTTTTCAAGTATTAATAATAGTGGAAATTACCAAACAACTACTTACTCAGATGGTTCTACAGCTTATATAATTCCGCCTTATTCAGGTAGTATTTATGGGGATGGTAATGCTTATTATGATTGCGATCAACAAGTACCATCAACAATTTTAACAGCATTTTTAAATTCAAATAATACAAATTTTATATTTTGGTATGTTAGCTATAATTACGTTATTTTAACAACTACATCAGGGGCTTGTCAATTATATACAAGTTTTGTTAATTTAACAACAGATAACCAAATTTTACCAGAAAAAATATATTATTTAGCTTTTATTCCAGCTTAATTATTTTATAAAATATTTATATATGAGTAATAATTTATTATATAAAAAATATTCTAAACAATTATCTAAAATGGTAAGTAATAATGATTTTAAAAAAATGTTAGGTAATTCTATAGAAAATAAAATAATAAAATATTCTGATTTTGAAAATATTGATGATTTAAATGATATTTTAACAGAACCAAAAGATTATAGAATTATATTAATTGAGACTCAAAAGAATACAGGACATTGGTGTTGTTTGTTAAAAAATAATAATTGCTTTGAATGGTTTGACTCATATTCACTTTATCCGGACCAAGAATTTGAATTTATTTCACCAGAAATGCAAAAAATTTTAGATGAAGATAATAAACCATTATCTAAATTATTAAATAAATTTAAACAAAATGGTGGTAAATGGGATTATAATAAAATTAAATTTCAAGAGCAAAAGCCTAATATTAATACTTGCGGAAGGTATTGTTCTGCTTTAATTTATTTATTTTTAAAATATAATTATAATTTAAAACAATTCCAAAAGTATTTTATTAATTTAAAGAAAAAAACCAATATTCCTTATGATATATTAATTTGTGATTTTACAAAAGTTTTAAATTAATAATAAAATTTTTTGAAGAAATAAAATTTATATATAATATATATTATATATAATATGACTAATCCAATTTGCGTTATTCAATCTTGCTCAAGTCTTGATAATGTTGATAATGATGTTGAATTATTATCAATCAGTACAACTGTTTCTAATACTATTTATCCATTATATGTAAAATTTATTATTGATAATACTAGTTCGCAAAATACCTTACAACAAATAACAATTAATCTTAAATCAGATGAATATTCTTATTCTAATGGGGCTTATCTTATAAATTCTTGCATTAATGTAATTCCTAATAATGTTTATACTGTAAAAGCAAAAGTATTTTTTTCTGATGGTTCATTTTCAAATTATTCTCAAATAAAAGTATTCACAGCATCACCTAGTCAACCAGAAATAATTTCAGCATACGGAGATTCTGTATCTTCTATATTTTTATCAATTACACCGCAAATGGAGGTATCTTCATATACTGTAATTCTTGCTTATATTGATTTAAATAATATTCAACAATTGGATATTTTAGATAATATTTCTTGCACAGATAATACTAAACAATTTATAGAATTAACAAATTTACAAGTAGGTATACAATATAATATAAGCTTAATTGCTACTAATTTAAATGGACAATCTAAAATTAGTAATACAGTTTTAGCTAGCTGTGAACCAAAACCAGATGCTCCTACAACTTTAACAGCTACTTTTGATTCTAATGCAGATATTACTTTATCATGGGTTGCACCAAATAATATTATCCATTTACCAATAGACCATTATATTATTGAAGATGGTTCAGGTAATCAATTAGATATTTGTCCAGGAAATTTAACAAGTTATACTTTTTCACAACCTTTTGCAGTAAATCAAAGCTACTCATTTCAAATTATTGCCGTTCATATTGCTAATAATGTCTCATATAATTCTGATGCTTCAAATATTGCAACTGTTTCAATTCCAGAACCTTCAGAAATTCAAAATTTACAAAGTTCATTTGATAAAGATTCTTTAGCTATTACATTAACTTGGGATTTACCAGCAAATAATAATATAATTTCTACTACAAGCTATAATATTAGTGTTAATAATGGACCTATTCAAAACGTTTCAACATTATCTTTTATATATTCTTTAACATCAGCAAATTCAACTTATTCGTTCACTATTGTCCCACTTCACGCTTCATATCCTTCAAATGACCAATCAGTTAGTATCAATGTAAATATACCTTTAACAGGGGCACCTACAAATTTCAGCGGTAATTTTGATAATTTAGGCAATATAACATTAGTATGGCTACCTCCTAACAATAATAATTTAATATCAACTACTTCATATAATGTTTATAATAATGGTTCAAATGCAGTAATTGGTACAACTACATCAACATCTTTTTTTATACCTAATCAGCTACCGCAATCTTCAGGTTTTCATGTAAATTCTGTTCACGGTTTAACTGAAGGAAATGCAAGTCAAGGTATAATTATTAATATTCCAAGTCCATCAATGCCATTAAATTTATCCGCTATTGTAAATGCAACTTCACCACCTACAGTTAGTCTTTCATGGGATCCACCAGCAAATAATAATACAATTAATACAACTTCTTATAATGTTTATCAAAATGGCTTACTTGTTCATAATGTAATTCAAACATCATATAATTCTGATTCATTAATATCAGGAAATTCCTATACTTATGTTGTTAAACCAGTAATACAAACAACGGAAATTAATTCACCAGCATCTATTACTATTATAGCATATCAAGCATCTCAACAAGTAGCAACATTTTCATCACAATCAAGAAATAATAGTGTTATTTTAAATTGGAGTCCACCTTTAGATAATGGAGGGGCTTCATCTCAATATTATTTAATTCAATTAAATCAAAATACACCAATCCAAGTTAATTTAAATAGTTTATCTTATACTTTTAATAATTTAGTAAATGGCACATCTTATAATTTTAGTGTATCTTTAATTACTTCACCAGATAATGGTACTACTTTATTAAATGGACAAATTTATACTATTTCAGCATCACCATCAGGTTTACCAATTATAAACTCTATTTCATTAACAAATAACACTTTAACTTCATCAATTAGTCCAAATGGTTCAAATTTATTAGCTAATTATGAAATTATTTCTTTTGATGCAAATAATGTACCAACAATATCCAATTTTAATACTCCTAGTGTAAATGTATCTACAGGACTTGTTTCAATTTCTCAAAATTTACCAGGTAATATTGTAAAAGCTAGTTTAATAGTTGCAAATTCTGTTGGACTTGTTTACGCTAATACTCAATAAATTTTTAAATACTTTTCAAAAATAAAAAAAAATATTATATAAATATATATATAATGAATAATCAAAATTCAAGCTCTTCTTCAATATCATCAAGTTTAAACCAACTTAAAACAAATAATTTACCAAAGTTAAAATTAAATAAAACTATTAAAACATCTATTTTATCAAATCAAATTGTTGAGTATATTGTGAATGAAATTAAATTAATCCCACATTATGATACTATGAGCAATGATTTACATTTAATGAATCACATCGCTAATATGATTGAAAATTTAGAACGTTCAGATTTAGAACCTAAATTAGATAAAAAACAGTTATTTTTAGATATAGTTAAGCAATTATTTCCAAATTTAAATACTGACCAATTAGCGTTTATTGATAATTTTGTTGATTTTATATGTTCAAATAATTTAGTTAATAAAGTTAGTAATGTGTCTAAGATTGTAAGTAAATTTAAAAAAAATTTGTCATAAATTTAAAAGTTTTAAATGTATCACATCAAAAAAATTACCAATTGAATCAGAAATTCAATTTTATGAAATTTATAAAAACAAGAATCGTTGGGATTATTTATAATGAAATAGAAAATATAATAATACCTAATAATTTACAATATTTATTTAATTCAAAAAATCAAATAATTATAAGTATTATTCTTCAAAAAATAGGTGTATCTGCTAAAATTATATCTATAATATGTTTATTTTTATAATTGAACTATAAATTTTCCTACTTTAATACTTACTAGAGGTTTAATATCTTTAACTTTTTCATTTGAAAAATATAAATTATGAACATTATTATTATTTTTATTATTGTCTAAATGTTTTACAACTCTATTTTTACTTTTGTTTACAGGTAAAAAATATTTTGCTACTTCATATGCTATGTCTTTAATATCTATATATTCATTTTCATCATTATCGTAAATTCCAAAATATATATTATTATTTTTATCTACAAAAGTTTTATTATAAAGTCTATTTTTATACTTTATATTTCCATGATTAGATATTTGATATTGAGGATAATCATCTAATATTTTAAATTTTTCCATTTTATTTAATATATAATATATTTATATTTTTATATTGTTTAAATTTTATAATCTTTGTATTTTTCAATTATTTTTTTCCTCATATTTTTTGCTTTTTCACTTTTTTTAATATCATTTAAAAATATACATATATAGTAATGTTTGTCGTCTCCGTTAAGAATTTTATTAAAATAATATAAATCTGATAAATTGATTAAATAATTTTCTGTAATAAATTTATTAGCTTCAATTGAATATTTAATAATAAATTTACCATCAGTATTACTTTTTAATTTATAATTTCTTCCATTGGAAATAATAATTTCATTTTTTATTAAGTCATTATACAAATTATGTAAAAAATTAAAATAATATTTAACAAATTTATAATCATGAACTTCACTTAAAAAAGCTTCTCTAATTTGTTCATCTTCAATATTATATGTAGGCATTATATTTATACTATTAATAATTGTTATTTTTTTAAATCATTTTTTTATTTTTATATTTTTATATTTTTGTATTTTTATATTTTAACAAATAATTTTATTTTTACATATAAACAATTTTTATTTTAAGATTTATTATCAAATATTATATTATATAAATAATATGCCAAAAGAAAAAATATATGTCAATGTATATAATAAAAATAAATATCAAAAAATAAAGGATATGGTTAAAGTTATAGATAATGATGATAAGATTACAAAAATCCCCAAATATTGTAAATTTTGTCATTACCATACCGATATCCCTTATAATATGAAAATTCATTTTACAAGTAATAAGCATTTTAAAAATATGATGGACAAATTAACAAAGCAAACGTGCAAAGTAAAAGATGGTGAAGCATTTATTTCATTTATTAAAGAAAACGGCAATTAAATCCTTCATATAACGTAAAATACCGTCCAATTCTAAATTTTACAAGGTAGATATCAATTTTATAGAA
>Ga0214180_1000306_pt1 | contig 18277 bp, 20 predicted proteins | sample TroBogEpilimnion_22_FD_153018 | JGI IMG/M metagenome (GOLD analysis project Ga0214180, IMG submission 153018) | Freshwater microbial communities from Trout Bog Lake, WI - 16OCT2007 epilimnion | ecosystem: Environmental > Aquatic > Freshwater > Lake > Epilimnion/Euphotic zone | place: Trout Bog... | reverse complement strand
TGCGCGGATCAAGTCCGCGCATGACGGGGGGAGAGTGCGGTGGAAACACCCCATACGCCGTGAGGATACCGCGCTCGGGATGGCGACGGCCGGTGCCGGTGGGGGTGCGCGGATCGGGTCCGCGCATGACGGTGGGAAAGTGCGGCGGAAACACCCCATGCGCCGTGAGGATACCGCGCTCGGGATGGCAACGGCCGATGCCGGTGGGGGTGCGCGGATCGGGTCCGCGCATGACGGGGGAAAAGTGCGGCGGCAACACCCCATACGCCGTGAGGATACCGCGCTCGGGATGGCGATGGCCGGTGCCGGTGGGGGTGCGCGGATCGGGTCCGCGCATGACGGGGGGAGAGTGCGGTGGAAACACCCCATACGCCGTGAGGATACCGCGCTCGGGGTGGCGATGGCCGGTGCCGGTGGGGTGCGCGGATCAAGGCCGCGCATGACGGGGGGAAAGTGCGCCGGCAACACCCCATACGCCGTGAGGATACCGCGCACCGGACAACCCCTTGCCGTGCGAGCCAGCGATGACCATGATAGTCATCCCGACCATCCAGGAGGTCCCCGCCATGCCGCACGCCCCGGTCTGGTCCGTCGCCGAGGCGAAGGCTCGGTTCAGCGAAGTCCTCGAACAGGCGCGAGACACGCCGCAGGTCGTCACGCGCAACGGACGCCGCACCGCGGTGGTGGTGTCGGTGGCGGAGTGGGAACGGCGGACCAGCCGCGATGGCACGTTGGCCGATTTCTTCGCACGCTCGCCGCTGCGCGGATCGGGGTTGGAACTCGACCGCGTCGCCGATGCGCCGCGCGACATCGATCTGTGACCTATTTGCTGGATACCAACGTCGTATCCGAATGGACCCGCCCGCGCCCCGATCCGAACGTCGTGGCCTTCCTGGCCGGGACGAACGAGGACACGCTGTTTCTCAGCGTCGTCACGCTCGCCGAATTGCGGCGCGGGGTGGCCCGCATGCCGGATGGGCGCCGGCGGCTCGCGCTGGACACGTGGCTTGAAACCGACCTCACACAGCGCTTCGACGGCCGTATTCTGGGCATCGATACCGAAGTGGCGGACGCCTGGGGGCGCATCATGGCGGCGGCCGAACAGAGCGGGCGAACGCCCGGCGTTATGGATGTCTGGATCGCGGCGACCGCCACGGTGCGTGGCCTGACCCTCGCGACCCGCGATGTCCGCGATTTCGCGCCCCTCGGGGTCCGGGTGTTTTGCCCGTGGGATGCGCCCCAGTAGCGTCGCACCCTCAACCGAGGCACAATCCTCCCCCAGACAATCCAACCCGGGACCGAACCATGACCGTAGACCCAGCCATCGCCGCCGCCCTCAAGGGCGTCTCCACCGGCACCATCACCACCGTCCTTCTCAAGAAGGGCCTCCGCAATGTCTGGATGCGCGGCACCCGTCCGATCCGCGCCGGGCAGCCCCGGCTGCTCGGGCATGCCTTCACGCTGCGGTTCGTGCCTGCGCGGGAGGATTTGGCGACCCCGGCGTCGTGGTCCAACCCGATCTCCACCCGCTCCGCCATCGAGGCGATGCCGGAGGGTTGCATCGCCGTCGCCGACGCGATGGGCGTGACCGATGCCGGGATTTTCGGGGACATCCTGTGCGCCCGCATGGCGAAGCGGAACGTGGCTGGTCTGGTCACCGACGGGGTGATGCGGGACATGTACGGCGTGCTCGGCACCGGGTTGCCGGTATGGTGCCAAGGAACGGCCGCCCCGGCCTCGGTCGCGGCGCTGACGTTCATCAATTGGAACGAACCGATCGGCTGCGGCGGGGTCGCGGTGTTCCCCGACGACCTGATCATGGTCGACGACGACGGCGCCGTGGTGATCCCGAAAGCCATGATCGAGGAAGTCGCCGCCGTGGCTCACGAGCAGGAGCAGATGGAGGAATGGATCATGGGCGAGGTAAACAGCGGCAAGTCGCTGCCGGGCCTGTATCCCCCGAACGCCGAGAACAAGGCGCGTTACGATGCGTGGAAAGCCACCCAGACACGGTAAGCGCCCGATGCGCCCGTCAATCGCACTCGGCGCGATCGCGCTGCTGCTGCCGGCGCTCGCGCAGGCGAGCCCGGTGGGGTTGCTGGTGCCGTCCTATTTCAGCCCGGGCACCGGCGGTCCCGGCGGGTCCGGGGATGGCTGGGCGGCCATGACGGCGGCGGCGGCGAGCGGTGTGTCGGTAACGGCCGTTCTGAACCCGAACAGCGGGCCGGCCGGCGCCGCGGACCCGGCCTACACCGCGGCTTTGTCGAACCTGGAGGCGGCGGGCGGCCGAGCGATTGCTTACGTCGCGACCGGGGGCGGCACGGTGCCTCTGGCGACCGTGGAGTCACAGATCGGGACCTATATCGGCCAGTACGGCGGGCTGATCGATGGGTTCTTTCTCGATGAGATGTCGGTTCTGCCTGGCACGTTGGGTTATTATCAGAGCCTGAATGGGTACATTAAAGGACTGCAACCGTCGTATCTGACGGTCGGCAATCCGGGGCATCCGTTCCTGAACGGCGTGGCGCCGGCGGATTATCTGGCGGCCGCGGATGTCGTGACGATTTTCGAGGGGCCGGATACGGGTGCGCCCGGCGCGGCGGGGTTCAACAATTATCCCTACGGGCTGGACTGGTTTCAGACCTCGCCGGCTCAGGATTTCGCCAATATCGTGTATGACGCATCCGGTGGCGCAACGATGGCCGCGGACATCGCGAAAGCGGTCTCGTTGAACGCGGGCGAAGTCTACATCACGGATCAGGGTGCGGGCGGCGCCAACCCCTATGCGGCGCTGCCGACCTACTGGAACGCGGAAGTTGCCGACGTCGGCGCGATCCCGGAACCGGCCTCGGCCTCTCTTTTTGGGCTGGGTGTCGCGGTCGCGGCGGCTTTGAAACGGCGGCGCAAACCCATCCTCGAAAGGTGATTCCCCATGCAATCGCTGATCTCCGGTAACCTGTTACCCGTCCTGGAACTGGCCCTCGAACCCGGGGAGACGGTGGTCGCACCGCCCGGCGAATTGGCGTGGATGACGCCGAACATGGGGATGAACACGACCACGGCCACCGCCGGCTCGACGGGCCTGTGGGGCGCGATCACGCGCGCGGTGTCCGGCGGCGGGCTGTTCATGTCGGAGTTCACGCCGAACGGCGGTACCGGCGGGGTGGCGTTCACCCCGAAAGTGCCCGGCCAGATCCTGCCGGTCGAGGTCGCCGACGGCCGCGGCTACATGGTGCACCGGCACGGGTTCCTGTGCGGCACGCAGGGCGTGGTGCTGACGGCGGCGCTGCAACGGTCGCTCGGCGCGGGCATCTTCGGCGGCGAGGGCTTCGTGCTGCAACACATCGGCGGCACCTGTCAGGCCTGGGTCGCGCTGGGCGGGGAGATCGTCAATCCGGAACTGGCGGCGGGCGAAACATTGCTGGTCCATCCGGGGCATGTCGGCATGTTCGAGGACAGCGTGACCTTCGACATCACGACCATTCCCGGCATCAAGAACGCGTTGTTCGGGGGCGACGGGTTGTTCCTGGTGCGGCTGACCGGACCCGGCCGGGTATGGCTGCAAACCATGACGGTGCCGACGCTGGCGCATGCGCTGGCGCCCTATATGCCGCGTGGCGGCGAGACATCGTCCGCGTCCTCGGACCCCGCCGCGAACGTCGCCGGCAGCGTGATGCGGGGGATTTTCGGCGGGGACCGGTCATGAATCTGGCATTGCGCGGCGGTTGTGATAACATCCGGCCATGGTCGCAGCGCTGAAATTACCCGACCCGATGACGGTGGAGGCGTTCCTCGACTGGGACACGCCGAAGGGAGAGCTGTGGCAGCTGATCGACGGAACGCCATGCGCCATGGCGCCGCCCAGCCCGCTCCATGGTTTGATTCAAAGCGAAGCGAACGGGCTGATCCGCGACCATCTGCGGGCGAAGCAAAGCCCCTGCGTCGTGCTGACCACACCCGGGGTCATTCCTCGCCTTCAGTCCGACACCAACATGCGCATCCCCGACCTGGGCGTCACCTGCACCCCTGCCCGCCCCGGCGATGCGGCCATGCGCGACCCGGTGCTGCTGATCGAAATCCTGTCACCCAGCAATCACGCCGAAACCTGGATGAATGTCTGGAGCTACACCACGATCCCCTCCGTACGGGAGATTCTGGTGTTGCGGACGGCCTCGGTCGGGGCGGATCTGTTACGGCGGCAACCCGACGGCAGTTGGCCGGAACGGCAGATCGCCGTCGAAACCGGCGACCTGACCCTGGAAAGCATCGGTTATTCCGGTCCGGTCGCGGCGTTCTACCGGACAACCTGGCTGGCGGAATCCGCCTGACGCCGTTGGCGTGCATTCTGCTGTAGCGTTTCGGCACGGAACGTATCATCCTCCGTCCCAAGCCCGCGACATGCCGGGCACAGGAGGGAACCGATGCGAGCAGCCATAACGCGCCGCGGGCTCGTGGCGAGACTTTGTCCATTGTTTCTGGCCGGCACGCTGGCGCTGCCGTCCGCCCGAGCGGCGGAGCCTGAGCCGATCAAGATCGGGCTGGGGGAGGCGATGACCGGCAGCCTCGCCGCCATCGGCAAATCCGGCATCGCCGCGATGCAGATCTGGGCGGAACAGATCAACGCCAAGGGCGGTCTGTTGGGGCGGCCGGTCAAGCTGATCGTCTACGACAATCAGAGCAATCCGGCGAACGTTCCAGGCCTGTACGTCAAGCTGCTGGATGTCGATCGTATCGACTTCGTCCTGTCCGGCTATGCCACCAATATGGCGGTGCCAGCGATGCCGGTGGTGATCCAGCATAAGCGGCTTTACTTGTCGTTGTTCTCGCTCGCGACCAATGCGGAGTTCCATTACGACAAGACATTCGCGATGATTGCGTCCGGTCCCGATCCGAAACCCGCCTTCTCGAAGGGGTTTTTCGATCTGGCGATGGAGCTGGACCCCAAGCCGAAGACCCTTGCGATCGTCGGCGCGGACGCGGAGTTCCCGCGGAATGCGACCGACGGCGCCCGTAACAACGCCAAGGCGGCGGGCTTGCAGATCGTCTACGACGGCAGCTACCCACCCACGACGACGGACTATACGCCGATTGTGCGGGCGCTGAAGGCGACGAACCCGGATATCGTCTACGTTGCGTCGTACCCGACCGACACCGCCGGCATTCTGCGCGCCGCCACCGAAATGGGTCTGAAGACGCGGATGCTCGGCGGCAGCCTCGTCGGCCTTGCCACCGCCGCGATGAAGACGCAGCTGGGGCCGTTGCTGAACGGCGTTGTGCTGGGCGAGCAATGGGTGCCGGCGCCGGCGCTGCAATTTCCGGGGGTGATGGAATTCCTGGAGATTTATCGTGCCCGAGCCGCGGCCGAGGGTGTCGATCCGCTGGGCGTGTTCCTGCCGCCGTTCGCCTATGCTCGGATGCAGGTGCTGGAGCAGGCGGTCAAAGCGACCGGCACGCTCGATGAAACCAAAATCGCCGATTACATCCGCACGCATACCTTCAAGACCGTGGTGGGCGACGTGACATACGGCCGCGACGGCGAATGGGCGGAATCGCGGCTGGTCTGGACGCAGTTCCAGAGCATCAAGAGCAACAGCCTGGATGAATTCCGCAAACCCGAAACCGAAATCGTGCTGCTGCCGAAGCAGTTCAGCTCGGGCAAACTGATCACGCCGTATGTGGCTGGCACACCGTAAGGGAAATACATGAAAGTCTTCGTTTTCGATCTGCTGGCCTACGGGGAACAGCTCGACCATGTCAAAGTCGGGGCCGAGCTGCCTTACCCGCTGTCGTCCCGCCACTTCAAACCCGAGGTGGCGGTCCGCACCTACGCCGAACATTTGGACGCCTGGGAGGAAATCGACCGCCTGGGCTACGACGGGTTGGGGTTCAACGAACATCATTGTTCCCCCTACGGTCTGATGAATTCGCCCAACCTGATGGCGGCCTCGGCGGCGCAACGGACCAAACGCTGCAAGCTGCTGATCTACGGCAATCTGCTGCCGCTGCATGAGCCTTTGCGGCTGGCCGAGGAACTGGCCATGCTGGACTGCCTGTCCAACGGCCGCCTGATTTCCGGCTTCGCGCGCGGCATTCCCCGCGAATATCAGGTGCATAATGTTCCCCTGGCGGACTCCCGCGCGCGGTTCGAGGAAGCGTTCGAAATCGTGACCAAAGCCTGGACCGAGGACACATTCTCATACGAGGGTCGTTTTTGGTCGTACAAGGACGTGGCACTGTGGCCTCGGCCGGTGCAGCAACCGCGCCCGGAAATCTGGACGCCCGTCGTCAGCAGCAAGGAATCCATCGAATTCGCGGCCCGCAACGACATCCGCATCACCCCCGGCCTGGCCCCCGGCGGGTTGCAGGACGACATCATTGCGTACTACGCGAAATGTCTTGCGTCCCACGGGAGGCGGATCACGCCGGACCATCTGTCCATCGGCGTTTCGGCCTATGTCGCCGACAGCAAGGAAGCGGCGATCCGCGAATGCGGGCCGTATCTGCTGTATTTCAACCGCACGCTGTTCAGCCACGGCAACTTCACGGAAACCGCGATCCAGCGGGAAACCGGCTACAGCACGGCGTCCTCCACCGATTACGTGCGGGCGGAGAATTTGCGCGCCGCCGAATTCAACCGCGGCGATTTCCGCAACATGACCATGGCGGACATGGAAAAGCTGGCGGATCGCATGCCCTGGGGCACCCCACAGGAGGTCGCGGAAAAAATTATCCGTCTGGCTAACCATACCGGGGCCGGAACCGTGCAGGTGAATTTCAATCGCGGCGCCATGCCGCAGGAGATGTTCCTGGAACAAATCCGCCGCTTCGCCCGCGACGTGCTGCCTATCCTGCAGGCTCACAAGATCGACCACGTCCCCGCCGCCAGCGCCCTGGCTGCTTGAGGAGAGACCGATGTCCACCACCGAATCACGGCTCGAAACCCAGAAGATCGGAGCGTTGCAAATCGGCGTCGTGCTGCTCTGCACCTTGGCGCAGCTGTTCGATGGGTTCGATATCAGCTCCATTTCCATGGCCGTGCCGGCGCTGATCCGCGAATGGCATCAGCCCGGCGCGGCCTTCGCCAACACCTTCGTGTTTTCCAGCGTCGGCATCATGATCGGTGCGCTCGGATCGGGTCCGTTGGGGGACCGCATCGGGCGCAAACCGGTCATGATCGGCAGTTTGCTGATCCTGGGGATCACGTCGCTGGCCTGCACCCAAGCCACGAATATTCAGGAACTGGTCATCGCCCGCACGCTGACCGGTATCGGCATCGGCGCTGTCATGCCGGTCACCGTGGCGTTGTCGTCCGACTATCTGCCGGCCCGGCTGCGTGCGGTTGCGATCATGATCGTCTTCACTGGCTCGCCATTGGGCGGCTTCCTGGGCAAGCAGATTGTCGCGGAATTGCTGCCGATCTACGGCTGGACCTCGATCTTCTGGTTGGGGGGGCTGCTGCCGCTGGCGCTGATCCCGGTCATGGCGATCTGGTTGCCGGAATCGCCGCGCTTTCTGTTGTCCAAAGGCCGTCTCACCGACAGTTCCCGCCGTCTGCTGGATCGTCTGGGACTCGATCTGGATACACCGGCCGATCATGTCGATGTCGTTAAAGGAAATCCGGTGGCCGGTCTGTTCAAGGACGGCCTCGCCGGCACCACGGTACTGGTTTGGATCCTGTATTTCTCCAACCTGATGAGCCTCTATCTCATCGGCTACTGGATGCCGACCGTGCTGTCGCTGTCGGGCCTGCCGCCCGCCGAGGCCGTACGCGCTTCGTCCTATGCCGATTTCGGGCCGCTGGTCAGCATCTGCCTCGTCGTTCCGCTCGCATTCCGGTTTGGGCCGGCGCACATTCTGGCCTGCATGCTGGGTACCGGCATCTTGAGCATCGCCGCGATCGGGTTGCTTGCATTGCCGCACGCGGTGTTGCTGCTGGTCATCTTCCTGATCGGCGCCTGCACGACCGGCAGCATGACGGGCATTAACGGTATGACCGCCGCGCTGTATCCAGCCCGCGTGCGCAACACCGGGATGGGCTGGGCGCTCGGCATCGGGCGCCTCGGAGGGATCGGCGGCCCCTGGCTCGGCGGCTTTCTGCTCGGCCTCGGCTGGCCGCCGCGTCAGATCTTCCTGGTCACTTGCGTGACGGCCGGGATCGCGATGGTCACCATGATCGCGCTGGGGATTAGGGGCCGGCGGCAGGCGCGGATGGTGCTGCGGGAGGCGTAGGGTCGCCATTGACAAGCCCGCAGCCTTATCCCATTTTGGGAGGATGGTCGGCAGGATAGCTCAGATTGAGAATTGTCTCACGACGGCGCCTGAAAGAGTTCTGGGAGACCCCTGGCCGGTCGGACGCCGCGACCGCGCTGCGAACATGGTTCGATGTCGTGTCCAAAGCGCGGTGGACGAGCCTGAACGACATCAAGAAGGATTATGGTAGCGGGGTCGATTTGGCGCATGGTAAATTCGTGTTCGATATCAAAGGTAACCGCTATCGCTTGGTTTGTTCGATCGACTTCGTTCGGCATGGTGTTCTTGTTCTGTGGATCGGGACGCACAGCGAATACGACCGACTGAACGACCGGGGCGGCAAAGGGCTTAAGGAGTTATGACCATGACCCCTCACGATATCGCGCCAATTCGAAACGACGACGACCATCGCCGCGCCGTCGCTTTGGCACGCACGCTTTGGGGCGCCACTCCGGGCAGCCCAGAGGGCGACCGTTTGGATGTTCTCATGGTTCTGCTGGATGCCTACGAGGCAGAACACCATCGCATTGAGCCGCCCGACCCGATCGAAGCAATCCAGGTCCGCATGGACGAATTGGGGATCGATCGCACCCGGTTGGCCATGATTTTGGGGACAACGAGCGGGCGAGTTTCGGAATTGCTTAACCGCCGCCGCCGGTTGACCATTGCGATGATCCGGCAACTGGCGGGAGGACTCGGACTTTCGGAGCGATGCTTGTTGCAGGAGTACGAGCTGATGCCGTCGCGACAGGCGGCTTGATCCTGGATCACCCCGCCAACGCCCGCTCCGTCCAATCTCCCAACCGCGGCGCCGCGTTCCGTATCCCCGGCCGGACCCCGTCGAACGACAGCGCCGGTCCGGTCAAGCGGTAATCCTCCCCCGGCACGTCCAGCAGGATGTCCAGCGCTTGGGCCTGCGGTTCGGCCAGAGCCTCCGGCAGCGTGTTGATCGGGGCGGCCGGAACACCCACGGCTTCCAGCCGTTCGATCCACGTCGCGCGGGGTGTCAAGCGGAGAATTTCCGTCATCAACACCACCAGCGTGTTCTTGTTCGCCAGCCGCGCTCTATTCGTGGCGAAGCGCGGGTCCTCGGCCCATTCGGGCTTGCCGAGCGCGGCGGAGAGTTTGGCGAAGAGGCGGTCATTGCCGCAGCAGATGATGAAGGGGCCATCGGCGGCGTCGAACGCCTCGTAAGGCACCAGCGCCGGGTGGCCGGAGCGGTGCTTCGGCGGCATGGCCAACCCATTGATCCAGGCGTCGCCGCGTTGTGCTGCCCAGACCAGGGCCGTTTCCAGCAATGACGCGGTGACCACGCAGCCGCGCCCGGTGGCGGCGCGCCGTTGCAGGGCGGCGAGGGCGCCGATCACGATCCACATGCCGGTCCCCTGATCGCACACCGCGACGCCGAGCCGCATGGGCGGATCGTCGGGGCCGCCGTTGCAACTGGACAGGCCGCTATAGGCCTGCACCAGCGGCTCGTAACCGGGATGGTTCTTCAGCGGGCCCTTATGCCCGAAGGCGGAGATCGCGCAGTAGATCAGCCGGGGATGCCGCGCGGTGAGGGACGCGCCGTCGATGCCCAGCGCTTCCGGTGCGCCGGGGCGGAGGTTGTGGATCAGGATGTCGGCACTGGCGGCCAGTTTCTCGAACGCGGCTTTGCCGGAATCGGATTTCAGGTCCAGCGCCACGGATTTCTTGTTGCGGTTGACCATGTGGAAGGTCAGGGCGTCGCCGTGGCGGAAATCGACACCCATGCGGCGGGCGTCGTCGCCGCCCTCCACACGCTCGATCTTCAGCACCTCGGCGCCCAGGTCGCCCAGGATCGCACCGGCGAAAGGCGCGGACAGCACTTGGCCCAGTTCGAGAACGCGGATTCCTTGCAGCATCTGTTTCCTCCTCGGCGTTACAGCGTGCCCGTGGCCGGCGCGCCGTAAATCTTGTTCCGCAGCCGGCGCATGCCGTTCAGCCAGTGATCGCGGTCGCGAACTTTGCGTTGCTCATACTCATGCACGGTCGGGTGCGACAGGATCATGAACCGCTCTGCCTCCATCGCGTCCAGCACGATATGGGCGACTTCGGTCGCGGTCATGACGCCATCGACGCTCGCCGCGCCCGGCCGAGCGCTGGTCATGCCGGTGAGGACGGATTGCGGGCACAGCACGGATACGCGGATTCCGCGATCCGCGTACTGGATCGCCAGATGTTCGGCGAGCGATACCCCGGCGCTTTTGGTCACGCCATAGGCCATCGAATTCAACGATGTCAGCAGCCCGGCGGCGGAGGCGGTGTTCAGCAGATAGCCCGATCCGCGCGCCAGCATGCCGGGCACAAGGACTCGCGCCGCGAACACGTGGCTCAGGACATGGATGCGCCAATTGAGGTCCCAGTCGGCGTCCGATGCGTCTTCCATCCCGGCGCGGGAGATGCCGGCATTGGAGTAATAGATATCGACGGGTCCGTATTTCGCCTCGGCGGCGGCGATCAGCGCCTGGATGTCGGCTTCCTTGGAGACGTCCGTCGGCACGGCGAGGCCGCCGATGTCGCTGGCGACCTTCGCGAGTTTTTCGGCGTTCAGGTCCGCCACGACCACACCGCGCGCGCCGGCTTCGGCGTAGGCGCGCGCGACCGCTTCGCCGATGCCGCTCGCGGCCCCGGTGACCACGCATATTTTGCCCGTTGGAGTCATTTTCCGTTTCCCTGATTGGCTGTTGGTTTCAGTGTCGCAGCGCGGGGGCGGACTGACAACGGGCGAAGGCGACGGTCGGTCGCGACGGAAGGCATCCGCCGCACCGCATGCTGGCGCGAAACATGCAACGTATCGCTGGCCTTGACCCCGGAGTATCGCATGTCCGACGCATCCGCCGCCCCACTTCCGCATGTCCGCTGGGTGCAACTCGGTTTGGGATTGATCGCGATGATGGCGATTTCCAGCCCGCAATATGTTTGGACCCTGTTCGTCAAACCATTCCAAACCGCGACCGGCGGGACGCTGCCGGCCATTCAGGTCACATTTTCTCTGATGATCGTGCTGCAGACTTGGCTCTCCCCGGTGCAAGGGTGGTTGATCGAGCGGTTCGGTGCTCGGTTTCTCATCACGCTTGGCTGTATCTTGAGCGGTTTGGGTTGGGTGTTGTCGGCCCCGGTGACCGGCGTAACGGGATTGTGGCTGACATACGGGGTGTTCTGCGGCGTCGGCACCGGGATCGTCTACGTCGGCATCGTAGGGCTGATGCTGAAATGGTTCCCCGACCGGCGCGGGCTGGCGACCGGGGTTGTCGCCGCGGGGTATGGGTTCGGGGCAATCGGCACGACGTTCCCGATCGACGCGATGATGAAAGTCTCGGGCTATCAACACACACTGATCGCCTTCGGGATCGTGCTGGGCGGTATCGGCGGACTGGCGGGGTTGTTCATGCGTCAGCCGCCGGAGCGTTCGGCCGATCCAGCCGTTGTTTCCGGCGTGCCGGCGAGAGAAATGTTGAAAACGCCGGTGTTTTGGCTGCTGTTCGCGATGATGACGATGATGTCGACGGGTGGGTTGATGGTGATCTCTCAGTTCGCGCCGGTGATGCGCAGCTTCGGGATCGCGGATGTGACAATCATCGGCATGGCGGCACTACCGTTCGCGCTGACGTTGGACCGGGTTACCAACGGGCTGACGCGGCCGTTCTTCGGTTGGGTCTCGGACCGTATCGGGCGCGAGCACACGATGCTGATCGCGTTTTCGCTGGAGGCAGTGGCGGTGCTGGCACTGCTGGGGGTGCGCGACAATGCTTTGCTGTTCGCGCTGATGTCGGGGGTGGTGTTCTTCGGATGGGGAGAAATTTTCTCCCTGTTTCCCTCAACGTTGACGGATACGTTCGGGGCGAAGGACGCGACGACGAAATACGGATTCCTGTACATGGCGCAGGGAATCGGGTCGGTCCTGGGCGGGCCGGTGGCGGCGGCGTTGCACGATGGGACCGGAAGCTGGATGCCGGTTTTCTTCACCATCGTCGCGATGGATGCGGCGACGGCGGCGCTGGCGATCTTCGTGTTGAAGCCGATGCGCCGCCGGTATTTGGCGCGGTAGCGGGAAGCTCGTCTCCTACCCCGCCATTGCCGGCCGCTGCTGCCTCCATGCTGTCGCTGTCTCATACGCATGGCCGGCGCGGAACAGCGTCGGTTCCGCGAACGGTTTGGCGATCAGCTGCATGCAAACCGGCAACCCACCCACGCCGAACCCGGTGCATACGCTCATGGCCGGGAAACCGGTCAGGTTGAACGGCATGGTCAGCGACGGTTTTTCCAGATTGCCCCATTTCGGCACTTCGTCGATTTTTGGGGCCTCGCCGGGTTGCGACGCCGATACCAGAATATCCAGATCCTCCATCGCCGCCGTGACCTCCAGCGTCAAAATCCGCCGCCGCCGGATCGCTTGGAACAGCGCGGCGGCGGTGATGAACCCGCCCAGCGCGATGCGGTCGCGGAACAGTTCGCCGTAATCGTTGAAGCGGGTTTTCAGCCACGGCTCATGCACCGCGTAGGCTTCCGAGGTCAGGATGATGGAGCCCGCGGCGTGATAATCCGCCATCGGCGACAGCGTGACTTCGCGAATTTCGGCGCCGAGCTGCTTGAAGACGTCCAGCGCGTCGTCGATGCCCTTTTTGGTGGCGGGGCTGACGGGGTGATCGGTTTCGAAGAAATGCCGGACCACGCCGATCCGCAGGCCCTTGGCGCCCTTGGACAGATCGGCGGAGAAGTCGGGCACCGGCCGGTTGGCGCTGCCGGGGTCGGACGGATCGTGCCCCGCCATCGCCTGCAACAGCAACGCGCAGTCCTCGACCGTCCAGGCCATGGGGCCGGTGTGGTCCATGGTGAAGGACAGCGGCAAGACACCGGTGCGGCTGCACAGCCCGTAGGTCGGTTTGATCCCGGCGATGCCGCACAAGGCCGCCGGGCCGCGGATCGATCCGCCGGTATCGGACCCGGTGCCGCCCAGAATAAACCCGGCCGCGATGGCCGCGCCCGTGCCGGACGACGAACCGGCGGTGAAATGCGCGGGGTTCCAGGGATTGCGGGCTGGCGGCCAGGGCAGATCGAAGGACGGCCCGCCCATGGCGAATTCATGGGTCGACAGTTTGCCCAGCATCGCCGTGCCGGCCTCGGCGAGTTTCGTGACCGTGACCGCGTCTTTGGTGGGAACGTTGTCTTCCAGCAGCTTCGAATGCGCCGTGGTACGGATGCCGGCGGTATTGTAAATGTCCTTATGCGCGACGGGGATTCCGTCCAGCAGCCCGCGTGCGGTGCCGGCCATATGCCGCGCCTCGGAGGCTTTGGCGTCCGCCAGAGCGCGTTCTTCCGTCAGCAGCAGAAACGCGTTCAGCGAGGAGTTGTTCTTCGCGATCCGGCCCAGGCAATCCTGCGTCAATTCGACGGGCGAAAGCTTCTTGTCCGCGATCAGACGCGCGGCTTCGGCGATGGTGGGAATGGCGGACATCAGCGGACCTCCGGCACGAAGATATGGGCGGGTTCGGCTTCCCGCGGCAGCGGTTCGGAGACACGATCCATCATCGCCCGCAACGTCGGATACACCGCCCGCAACGTGGCCTTTTGCGCCGCCGATAACGGCAAGCCGGTTTGCTCGGCCAGTACATCGAAGGCTTCTTCGGTGATCATGGTAGGGTTCCTTTGGCTATAATCAGGCAAAAACAGGCTCGGCCACGCGGACGCAGCGGGCCATCGCGCCGGATTCCGCGATAGTGACCGGAATATCCGGTCGGCGGCAGGCTTCCGTGGTGTAGCGGCACCGGGGCGCAAAGGCGCAGCCAGGCGGCAACTCCGCCAGATTGGGCGGCGTGCCCGGAATGGTCACCAGCTTCGTCCCGCGCATCCCGCCATGCACGGTCGAGGACAGCAGCCCCTGCGTATAGGGGTGCTGGGGGGAACGAATGATTTCCCGCGATGTCCCGCTTTCCACGAACCGCCCGGCATACATCACGGCGATCCGGTCGGAAATTTCCGCCGCCGCGCCGACATCGTGCGTGACGAACACAATCGCCATGCCGAATTCCTCCTGCAACTGACGCAGCAGCAGCAGAATTTGAATTTGCACGGTCACGTCCAGTGCCGTCGTCGGCTCATCCGCCAACAGCACCGAGGGCGAGCACGCCAGCGCCAGCGCGATCATCGCCCGCTGCCGCATGCCCCCCGACATTTCGTGCGGATAGTTCTTCAGCCGACGGGCGGCGGAGGGGATTTTGACCTGCTCCAAAAGATCGAGCGCGCGCTTCATCGCGGTGCGGCGATCGACGCCCTCATGCTGCACGATCGTTTCGGCGATCTGTTCGCCGATCGTATAGACCGGGTCCAGCGCCGCCATCGGTTCCTGAAAAATCATCGACACCGCGCCGCCGCGCAGTTTTGCCAACGCCGCCGCCGGCAGACCGAGAATTTCAGTACCGTTCAGCCATATTTTGCCGGTGATTTCGGCGTAGGACGGCAACAGCCCCATCAACGCTTTCAGGCTGACACTTTTGCCGGAACCCGACTCACCCAGGATCGTCAGTGTTTCGCCACGCCGGAGCGAAAACGAAGCGTCGTTCACCGCCGGCACGTCCACGTTGCGGCGCCGGAACCGGACGTTCAGATCCTCGACGCGCAGAACCGGATCGTCAGACATGATGCGCCCCCATCGCCCGTTGCGCCGCCGGTAAATGGCAGGCGACCAGATGCGGCGACGATTCGTCGTAGTCCCCGTGCAACGGTGCCGCCAAAGCCGGCGCTTTCTCGGCACACACCGCTTCCGCGAAGGCGCAGCGGGTACGGAACCGGCAGCCCGATGGCGGGTTGATCGGATTGGGCGGATCGCCCGTCAGCGGCATTTCCGTCGTCCGACGGTCCGGATCGAGCGTCGGTTTCGACGCGAACAGCGCGCGCGTGTAGGGGTGACGCGGATGGCGGTAGATTTGCTCGACCGGACCGGTTTCGACCACCCGGCCCAGATACATCACCATGACCCGGTCGCTCATATACTCGACGACGTTCAGGTCGTGGCTGATGAACAGATAGGTCAGGTTGAATTTCTCCTTGAGGTCGCCCAGAAGATTCAGAACCTGCGCCTCGACGGATTTATCCAGCGCCGCCACCGCCTCATCCAAAATCACCAATCTCGGTTCCAGCGCCAGTGCTCGGGCGATATTCACGCGCTGCCGCTGCCCACCGGATAATTCATGCGGATATCGACGCGCATATTGGCGCGGGTTGAGGCCGACCTGGGCCAGCAGGCTTTCGGCGCGGTCGTAGGCCTCCTTCCGGCCGAGACCGTGCATACGCGGCGCGTAGGCAATGCTTTCCGCCATGGTCATGCGCGGATTCAGCGACGAATAGCTGTCCTGAAACACCATCTGCATCTGGCGGCGCATTTCGTTCACGGTGATACCGCGGAGGTCGCCGACCGCGTCGCCATCGAACACGACGCTGCCCGAATCGGGGTCCATCAGGCGCATCAACAGACGCGCGGTGGTGGATTTTCCGCAGCCGGATTCACCGACGATGCCCAATGTCTCGCCCTTATGGACCAGGAACGAAACATCGTCGACCGCCTGCACGGTCGCGACGGTACGGTTCAGCAGACCGCCGCGAATAGGAAAGTATTTTTTCAGCCCGTCCACGCGCAGCATCGGCTGCGCCGGTCCCCCGCGATCGCGGGGATCGAGTTCGAGAGTTTCGCTCATTTGCTCAGCCTCACATCCATGGCGCTGCGGAAACCGTCGCTCATCAGGTTGAAACACATCGATGTCAGGAAGATCATCAGGCCCGGCAGCGCCGCCACGTAGGGCTGCACGTAAATGGCCTGCCGCAATGAATTCAGCATCAACCCCCATTCCGGCTGCGGCGGGGTAACTCCCAAGCCCAGGAAGGACAGGCCGGCGGACAAAATGATAGAAACGCTGATCAGGCTGGTCGCGTAAACCAGGATCGGCCCCAGAACGTTGGCCAGCACGTGGTAGCGGATCACCTGAAACGTCGTGGTGCCGGACGCGCGCGCCGCTTCGACGAAATCGAGCTGCCGCGCCTGAGTTGTTACCGTTTCCGATACGCGGACCATGGGTGGGATGAAAACCACTGCCAGGGCCAGGATCGCGTTCGACAATCCGTTGCCGAGAATCCCACAAATGGCGATCGCAAGCAGGATCGAGGGGAAGGCGTAGAACACATCCATGGTGCGCATGATCATCGTGTTGACCAGACCGCCCGCGTATCCCGCGAAAACCCCCAGCGCGCCACCGACGCACAACGAAATCGAGACCGGCAAAATCGCCGCCAGCAGCGACATCCGTCCGCCGTAGCACAAACGCGTCCACAGATCGCGCCCGGTTTCGTCCGTGCCCAGCCAATGGCCTGGGGTACCGATGGGTTTCAGCCGCGCCATCACGCTGCCGGCGAAGGGATCGTAGCTGGTCACCAGCGGCGCCCCGATGGTGATAATCAGAATGCCGATCAGCACCAGGGTTACGGCGAGGGTGACGGGATCGCGGGCCAACCGTTGCCCGACCGATTTCCAGTAACCCGGCGCCGCCGTGGCGGGCACATCGTCGGCGGCGGGCCGCGCCCCGGTGGCGAATTCGTCCATGGTGGTGTGGGACATCGTTCTCTCCTGGGCTTAGCGGCGCATGCGCGGGTCGATGGCCGCCTGGGCGATATCGACGAGCAGATTCAGCATGACGAAAAACGACGCCAGCACGAGGATCGTCGCTTGCAGCACCGGAATATCGCGGCGAAAAATCGCGAGGTTCAGCAGGTTGCCGGAGCCTGGCCAGTTGAACACCGTCTCGACCAGGATCGACCCACCCAGCAGGTAGCCGAACTGCAGGCCCATCAGTGCCAGTACCGGCGGTGCGGCGTTCTTGCAGATGTGGCGAATGACGGGCCAGCGGGTCAGGCCTTTGGCCGACAGGGCGCCGACGAAATCCTGCCCCAAAATCTCCAGCACCGTCGCGCGCACCAGCCGGCCGATGACGCCCATGGGGATCAGCGACAGGGTGACGACCGGCAGGACGAGGAATTGCAGGCGGTGATAAAGCGGTTCGGAATCGTCCCCCATGCCTTGGGCCGGCAGGTATTCGTGCAGGACGGCGAACGCCAAAACCAAAACGATCGCACACCAATAATGTGGCAGCGACACGCCCATGGTGGCGATGGCGGAAAACAGCTTGTCCGGCCAGCGGCCGTGGTTGATGGCCGAGATCATGCCGCACATGATCCCCATGCCGAAGCCCAGCATGGCGCCGAGGATCGCCAGGATGAACGTGTTCCCCAGCGCGGCGATCAGCTGGCCCCAAACCGGGGTCGCGTTGAACACCGACAGTCCGAAATCGCCCTGCACCGCCCGCAGCAGCCAGAGCAGGTATTGAACATAGAGCGGCTTGTCGAAGCCGAAGGCGGCCTTCATCTGCGCGATGACCTCGGGGGAGGCTTCGGGCGGCATCAGCATGTCGATGGGGTTGCCGGGGACGATGTGGACAAGTCCGAAGACGACCAGGGAAACCCCGAGCAGAATGGGGATGGCTTGGAGGAGTCGTCGGAGGGCGAAGACGAGCATGGCGGCGTGATCTCCGGTTCGTGCCGCGCTATGTTGCACCGCAGCATGATTGCCTGAAATTAGCACATCGACCCGAACTGTCCATCAAAATATATGCTCTTTAATTAACCATTTGCATGTATGTTGGACGGATGATATTTCTATCCTCGCCCATGTTGGCATAATATCGATCATACAGGAGGTTATCTGTGCACAATCCTCTCATCGATCCAGCGGTGGTCCGCCGGGTGACCGAACGCCGCGGCGGCCTCGGCGTGTTCGACAGCATAGATTGTAAGCGTACTGCCCATATTGTGGTCGATCTCCAAAACGGCTTCATGGCCCCCGGCGCCGTCGCCGAGCTGCCGATCGCCCGCGATATCGTGCCCAACGTCAACCGCATCAGCGATGCCGTCCGCCGCACCGGCGGGTTGGTGGTCTATATCCAGAACACCTTCGATGAGA
>Ga0214180_1000305_pt1 | contig 18284 bp, 15 predicted proteins | sample TroBogEpilimnion_22_FD_153018 | JGI IMG/M metagenome (GOLD analysis project Ga0214180, IMG submission 153018) | Freshwater microbial communities from Trout Bog Lake, WI - 16OCT2007 epilimnion | ecosystem: Environmental > Aquatic > Freshwater > Lake > Epilimnion/Euphotic zone | place: Trout Bog... | reverse complement strand
GCGTCATGCGCGGACGTGATCCGCGCACCCCAAGCGGCACAATTCCGCGATTTTGTACCGCTTGGGGTGGCCGGATCAAGTCCGGCCATGACGGCATTTTGGTCCGAGTTATGGGTCGAAAGTTCGGACTGTCGGTATAACAACTTGCTGGCCGAAGGTAGGATCCTTCGGCCGGCGCCATTGTCTTACCCCAGATGCTTGGCGAAGAACTCAACCGTGCGGCTCTGCGCCAGCTCGTAATCCGGGGCGCTGAAGCTGCCGCGTTCGTCGCAGCCGAAGCCGTGCTGCGCGCCCATGTAGACGTAAACGTCCACTTTCGGCTGCGCCGCGCGCACCGCGTCCACGTCGGACATCGGAATGGAGGCATCCTTCTCACCGAAATGCATCTGCACCGGGCAGGACGCGCTTTCGTTCTTGGTGCCGGGGATGCCGCCGCCGTACCAGCAGGACGCCGCCGCGAAGCTGGTGCTGCGGGTCGAACCCCACCAGGACACGGTGCCGCCGAAGCAGTAGCCGACGATGCCCAGCTTTTTGCCGGACAAATGCTTGGCGGCGGCTTCGATATCCACCATCACCTGCGCGTCGGACAGCTTCATGCGGTAGTCGCGTCCCTTGGCAACATCGTCGGCGGTGTAGCCCAGTTCCACGCCGCGTTCGGTGCGGTCGAACAGCGCCGGCGCCACGACGGCATAGCCCAACGCCGCGAAACGGTCCGCCATGTCGCGGATGTGGTGGTTCACGCCGAAGATTTCCTGCACCACGACGATGCCGGCTTTGGCATCGGCTGGGCCGGCGGTGTAGGCCGAGAACGTGTGGCCGTCGGCGGCCGTCAATGTGATGGTCGTACCCATGGTATCCTCCGAATAGGGACTGCGGTTTCGCGGGCGGGATAGACGCCGCGAAGCCGGGGTCCGTCAACCTCCGGACGATGACGCCGTCGCGAACCGGGCAAAGGATACTGCCAAAATGTCGTAGATCGGCCGCTTGAAATCCACAGCCAGCGACGGGATTTCGGCCAATGGCGCCCACCGCCACGCGTCGAACTCGGGATGCGGGTCCAGGTCCAGCCGGATGTCGGAATCCACCCCGGTAAAGCGCAGCGCGAACCAGCGTTGCCGCTGCCCCCGCCACCGCCCATGCAGCGCCTTGCCGATCAGCTCGGGCGGCAGATCGTAGGTGAGCCAGTCCGGATGTTGGCCGATCACTTCCGCTTTGTCGGTGCCGATTTCCTCGGCCAGTTCCCGCAGTACGGCGGTCCTTGGGTCTTCATCGGCGTCGATCCCGCCTTGCGGTAGCTGCCATCCGCCCGCCGCGCCTTCCGCATTGGGGAAGTTGGCGCGTCGAGCAACGAAGATCAGGCCGTCGCGGTTGAACAGCGCGGCGCCGACGTTGGGGCGATAGGGGAGGTTTGTCATCTCGCCGATTCCTGTTCCTTGGCTGGCGGCCGCACCAAAGCGGAGACCGGCGCCAATGCCAACCCGCGCCCCAGCAGACCGGTCGTCCAGGCGGCGATACGTGCGACCGTCACCGGCCGTGGCGCGACCGCTAGGCCAAGCGCCGAACCGCGGTCCCGAGCCAGTGTTTCCAGCGCCGCCAGTTGCGCGTCGATGGCCGAGGCGGTTGCCGGTTCGTCGACGATCAGATCGACGGTCCGGTTCCAGGCGTGCGGGACCGGAGCCGGTTGGCTGGGCGGGCCGACATAAAGCAGACCGCGCCGGGCGAATTCCGCCAGGACGGGGTTGATCTGCTCGGGGACATCGATCAGCCGCTCCCCCCGGAGTTCGCCCATGATCGGCGTCGCACCGACATAACCCTTCGCGCGTGCCAGCGCCCACGTCAGCTTCGTTAGGTTATCGGGCGGCGCTACCGTGGTCATCAGGGCGTTCGGTCCGGGGTCGCTGAGCGGAAAGCGCAGCGGCTCCATGGGGATCGAGAGTAGATATTCATGGCCAGCGAGGCGCGCGAGCGACAGCAGAACCTCGGCGTTCGCGGCGTAAGGGGAGACGGCGAAGGTAATCTCTCCAGGCAGATCGGCGATGGCTTTGCGGCTATCGGCGGAACCCAGGGCGATCGCGGCGATCATCAGTCCCACGCGCGGCCGCACCGTCGTCGGGTCGAAACCCGAGGCGTAATACTGCATCGGTTGGCGTCCGTCCTGGGCGATGCGCGGCAGCATGTCCGCGGGCGTGCCCGGGACCGGCTCAAGCAGGGCCGGTTCGGGATCGTTGACCGGACCCGGCGTGTCGCGGCCCGGTCGGCCGGCGACCGGAATCGCGTCGGGCACCCGATGCACGACCGCTGGTTCGTGCATCGCCGGCCGCTCCGCCGGTTTCGCCGAGAAGACAGGTGCCGGCGGGCGCGGAGCACCGGCCAGTTCCAGCGCACCCGCGGTTGCCAGCAAGGCCAGCAGTACGATGGCCCAGAACCGGCGAAGGCCCCTCCATCCACCGAACATCGCCGCGAGGCCCCGCATGTCCGGCCTGGTCCGTGGTCAGTTCGCGGACGCGCTCTTGCGCGCGGCCATGGCCTTCGCCAGCACCAGACCCTGCTGCAACTGGAAGTCCGTTTCCGTCGGCTTCAGCGGATCGAATTTCGGGAAGCCTTCGGGCGGCTTTTTCGGAATTTCCGACACGATCGGCGGCAGATCGTCGCGCGGCGCGATCGTATCGGGCGCGGTGCCGCCCTGGTTGCTGATGATCTTGTTCAGATCGGCTTCCCGGTCGCCGCCGAAACTGCCCACTTCCTCCCGCGTTTCCGCGACCACGACTTCCGGCTCGATCCCCAGGCCCTGGATCGACCGTCCCGACGGCGTGTAATATCGCGCCGTGGTCAGTCGCATTGCGCCATTGCCGGGCAGAGGAATAACCGTCTGCACCGACCCCTTACCGAAGCTGCGCGTACCCAGCAAAATCGCTCGGCGGTGATCCTGAAGCGCACCGGCAACGATCTCGGAGGCCGAGGCGGAGCCGCCGTTGATCAGCACCACCAGCGGCAGGCCGTTCAGTTGGTCGTCGCCTTTGGCGTTCCAGCGGTTGCTGTCCTCCGGGTGACGGGCGCGGGTCGAGACGATTTCGCCCTGGGAAATGAAGTCCGAAGAGACGGCAACCGCCTGATCCAGCAATCCGCCGGGGTCGTTGCGCAGATCCAGGATCAGCGCCCGCAGCTTGCCGCCGGATTTTTCCCGCAGCGACTTGATCGCGGCACGCAGGCCGGGATCGGCCTGTTCGGTGAACTGCGACAGGCGAACGTAGCCGATATTGTCGGCTTCGAGCCGCGACTTGATGACCTGGATATGGATGGTTTCCCGGATCAGCGGCACTTCCAGCGGCTTCTCGACGCCCGCGCGCTTGATGGTCAGGACGATCTTGGCGTTGGGCGGGCCGCGCATCTTGTCGACCGCGTCATTCAGCGACAGGCCCTGGACGGTCTTGCCGTCCAGCGCGGTGATGATGTCGCCCGATTTGATCCCGGCGCGAAAGGCGGGGGTATCGTCGATCGGGGAAATGACCTTGATGAACCCGCCGTCCTGGGTGACCTCGATCCCAAGCCCGCCGAATTCGCCTTTGGTCTGGATCTGCATGTCCTTGTACGCTTTCGCGTTCATGTAGGAACTATGCGCGTCCAGGCCGGTCAGCATGCCGTTGATGGCGTTTTCCACCAGCTCACGGTCGTTCGGCGCCTGCACGTAGTCAGCACGCACCCGCTCCACCACGTCTCCGAATTCCTTCAGGAGGGTGTACATCTGGGCGTTGCCGGCGCTGTCCGCCAAGGCGCGGCCGAGCATCCCGGTCGCCGGGGCCAGGGCGACACCGGCCAGGAAGGCCGTACCGAGCATCAGGGCACTACGCAGGTGCCGCTGGCGGAAATCCATGATGTTATCCTTCTGTCGCCGTTCTCTTGGGCTCACGCGTCAAACCCCACCGCGAGGGCCGGGTATCTATACACTATGATACCTGGGGTTGCGCCAGTGGCATGCGGCGGTGCGCCGCCCGCGCGGTATAATCTTTTGGTAAGATTTGCGTCACATTGGCTGGCCGCCGTGGCGCCGCCAACCCGTCTTTGCGAGCGAAGCGAAGCAATCCAGTGCCATGGACTCCCTGGATTGCTTCGCTTCGCTCGCAAGGACGGCGGGGACAGGCGTGTATCATCACCCCTTTGCGCGCAGCCAGGGTGCGGGGTTGACCGGCTGTCCGTCGCGCCGCAGCTCGATGTACAGCGACGGCCGGCGCCCGGTTCCGCCGGGTTCCCAGGTTGGCATCGTGCCCACTGGCTCCCCGACCTGAATCCCCTGCCCGACCTTGGCATCCAGTCGTTCGAGCCCGGACAAAACAGCGTGATAACCCCCACCGCAGTCGATAATCACCAATTGGCCGTACGTGCGGAACCGGTCCGCGAAGGCAACCCGGCCGGCGCAGGGCGCGATCACGCGGGCGCTCGGGGCGGCTTGGTACGACAGCCCGGTCGCCGGCCCCGCATCGGTCGGGTCGCCGAACGCTCGGACGATTTTGCCGGCGACGGGCGCAGCCAATTGGCCTTTGGGTTGCCCGCTATGGCTCAGGCTACCCGTCGGGCGTGCCATGGCGGCTTCCCGCTGCCGCGCCGCGGCGGCTTCTTCCTCATGCTTCTGGCGCTCGGCCTGAAGGGCTTCTGCGTGCGCCCGAGCGGCCTCGGCCTTGCGTTCGGCCTCCAACATTGCCAGCGCCGAACGGAGCGTCTCCGCGCGGGAGGCCGCGTCGGCGGCGCGTTGGGCGGCGGCCCCGGCCTCGGTTTCGGCTTTCAGCCGGCGGTCCTGGGCGTCGGCCAGCAACCGGTCCAGATCCGCGGCGCGGGCAGCCTGGGCGGCGAGCGCCTCGTTCAATCGGGGTGTTTCGGCGGCGATGGCGGCGGTGGCGGCGTCCAATTCCGACTGCGCCTGACGCAGGGCTTTGGCGTTGGCTTCCAACTGTTGGGACAGGCCGCGCAGGATCAGCAGGCCGCGCAGCCGGTCCTCCGGCGCGCCGGGAACCGCCAGCAGGGTTTCGGCGGGATACAAAGCCAGCCGTGTCATCATCGGCAGCAACGGCTGCATGGCTTCCGCCTGACGCTGCATTTGGGTCGCGGCCGCGCGGCGCCGTTCCGCCAGATCGTCCATGCGCGCGGCGGCTTCGGCGGTCGCGGCCTCGGCATCTCGCTGCCGGGCGGCGGCGGCGATCCGTTCTTCCGTCAGGCGTTGTTCGTCGGCGGTGGCCTTGGCTGCCCGAGCCGCCGCATCCTTTTGGGCGGCCAGATCGGCGGCGCGAGCCCGTTCCGCCGCGCGGACATCGCGCGATGTCGCCTCCGGCTTGGGCACGGGTTCGGCGAGCGTGACCGCCGGCAGCGATAGCGCCGCCAGCAGCGCGAACAGGCTACTCCGCGGCGCGCGCCGCATCGGGGCGGGTCAGGTTTTGACCGGTCATTTCCCGGGGTTGCGGCAGTCCCATCAGTGCCAGCAGCGTCGGCGCGACGTCGGCCAGCCGACCGTGTTGCAGCGCGGTGGCGTGACTGCCCATCAGGACAACGGGGACGGGGTTGGTGGTGTGGGAGGTATGCGGCCCATGCGTCACCGGATCGCGCATCATCTCCGCGTTGCCGTGATCGGCGGTGACCAGCAGTGCCCCGCCCTGGGCCTGAATGGCCGCGGCGATGCGGCCGAGGCCGGTATCCACCGCCTCCACCGCCGCGATCGCGGCCGGGAGCGATCCGGTGTGCCCGACCATGTCCGTATTGGCATAGTTCAGCACGATCAGATCGTATTTTCGTCCATTGATCGCCTCCACCGCGCGATCTGTCAGTTCCACGGCGGACATCGCGGGTTGCAGATCGTAGGTGGCGACCTTGGGGGACGGGACCATGATGCGATCTTCGCCGGCGTAGGGGGTTTCCCGTTCGCCGTTTAGGAAGAACGTGACATGCGGGAACTTCTCGGTTTCCGCCATCCGCACCTGGGTGCGGCCGGCGTCGGCGACCACCTGCCCCAGCACGTTGTTCGGTGCGGCGCGCTGGAACAGCACATCTACGAACGGCGCCAGCGCGTCGGAGTAATGCGTCATGCCGGCAGCGGCAGCGAACTGAATGACCCGAGCGCGCGGGAACCCGTCGAACGCCGGATCGAGGAACGCCGCCAGAATTTCCCGGACCCGATCCGCTCGGAAGTTGAAGCACAAGATGGCATCGCCGTCCTTCATGCCCCGGTAGTCGCCGATAACCGAGGCCGGCACGAACTCATCGAACTTCCCATCCGCATAGGCGGCCCGGATCGCGGCATCGGCATCCGGGAAGCGCGGACCGGCGGCGTCGGCCATCGTGGCATAGGCCTGGCTGACCCGGTCCCAGCGCTTGTCGCGATCCAACGCGAAATAGCGGCCGATGACCGTAGCAATGGGCACATCCGCCGGCAGATCGGCCCGCAGCTTCCGCAGATCGTCGCCCGCCGATTGCGGCGGCGTGTCGCGGCCGTCGGTGAACGCATGCACCGCGGCCGGCACCCCGGCGGCCCGCAGTCCGCGCGCCAGAGCCGCCGCGATATCCTGATGCGAATGCACCCCGCCCGGCGAGGCCAGACCCATCAAATGGCACGTGCCCGCCGTCGCTTTCAGCGCCGAGACCAGCTTCTTGAACGCCGGCAGCTCGGCCATCGAGCCGTCCTCGGCCGCATCGGTAATCAGCCCCAGCCATTGCGGTACGATGCGCCCGGCGCCGATGTTCTGATGGCCGGTTTCCGAATTTCCCATCTGCCCGGCGGGCAAGCCGACATCGCGGCCGGAGGTGTCCAGCAGCGCGTGCGGGCAAGTGTTCCAGAGGCGGGTGAAATTGGGCGTTTTGGCCAAGCGCACGGCGTTGTCGGCGGAATCCTCCCGCCAGCCGAAACCGTCCAGTACCACGAGCATCACCGGACGGGTCTGCTGTGCCGCCATCGCCGAAATCTCCAGAAATACGAACCCGGACGCCGTGTAGCGTCCGGGTATCGGGGTAGCAAATTATTTGGCGGTCAGCGCGGCCAGACCGGCGCTGCACGTCGCGGCGTCCTGGCTGGAGATGCCGCCGCTGCACCCGATGGCGCCGATCAGCTTGCCGTCGACGACGATGGGAAAACCGCCTTCCGACGCGGCGCCTTGGGTCAAGGCCAGCAGGCTCAACAGCGACGGCCGGCCGCCGCTGTTGACCGCATCCTCCAGCGCCTTGGTCTGGCGGCGGTACAGCGCGGCCGTGCGTGCCTTGCCTTGGGATATGGCGATCGAGCCGTATTGCGTGCCGTCCATGGTGGCATGCGCGACCAGATTGCCGGACGGATCGACCACGGTGATGGACATTTTCCAGTTGTGCTTCTTGGCCTCGGCGGCAGCGGCGATGATGCCTTTATGTGCGAGGTCGAGGCCGATGGGCGTGCCGTAGGGAATGTCGAACGGCATCACTTCCGGCACGGCGGGCGCGGCCGGTGCTGCCGGGGCCTGTGCTTGGGCGAGCGATGCGGACAGGACCGTCGCGGCGACGGTGGCAAGAATGAAGCGGAATTTCGGCATGGTACTTGGACTCCCTTGTTTGGCTTTCGCACCGCCTGCGTAGAACGCGGTACGTTACCGGGCAAGGCGCCGCAAAACTGCCAGTCCCGTCAGCGTCACCGCCGCCAAATGGCCGAACCCGAGGCCCCACCCCAGCGCGTTGTCGCCGGCGAGGTCCAGCATCAGGCCGACGCCGAGCGGGCCGAGGAAGCCGCCGGTGTATCCGGCCATGCTGTGAAGGCCCATGGTCGCGCCGCGCAACCCGGGTTCCGCCGCCTGCACCGTGCCGGCGGTCAAAGCGGAGCTGTCCAGATAGATCGCCGCGTTCCACAGCAGCACCAATGCCGTGGCTAATATCAAGGAGATGGATGTCGTCCAGCCCGCCAGGACGGAAAACCCCGCCGCCGCCGTCATCGCCCATAGCACCACGCGCGCTCGGCCATGCTTCTGCGCGGTTTCGTTGCCGGTGACGGAAACGACGATGCCCACGAACCCGGCGGCGGTGAACAGCACGGTGGCCCCCGGCATCCAGGCAGGCGCGCCGAGCCGGGCGGCCGTTACGGTCAGGAACGTCACGCCCCAGGCGCGTAAGGCCGCCAATTCCCAGGTGTGTACTGTGTAGCCGGCGATCCACGCCATCGCCGCGCGGTTACGGAAAACCGGGCGGAAATCCAGTAACGCGTGGGTGTCTTTGCGCGGCGGCGACGTGGCCGGCATCACCGCCCAGGCAATGGAAAGCGCCGCCAGGGCCGCGACGCCGCCGAACAGGAAGGCGGCGCGCGGGCCGGATACCGAATCCAGCAAACCCGCCACGACGAAGGAACTGGCGCCCGCGATCCCTACTCCAGCAGCGTGCCACGATACGGCGCGGGATTGCGTCGTGCCCTCCAACCGGTCGGCGATGACTTTCAGGCCGGGCATGTAGGCGCCGGCCCAGCCCACGCCCGCGATGGCGCGCAGCAGCAGGCCGGACCAGAACCCATCGGCGAACAACGCGAACCCTAGGTGGGACAGCGCTGTCAACGCCGCACCGGTCGCGTATACCCGCCGAGCGGGGATGCGGTCGGTGAGCGCCACCAGCACGGGGACGGCCGCGACATAGGCAGCGAAGAAGATGCCGATCAGCCAGCCGGCCTCGGTCTTGGTCAGGTGCCAGCGATCGATATAGCCGGGCAGCAAGGCGGGCAGCGCGAAGGCGCCGATTTGCACCAGCACCTGCGCCGCGACGACCGAGGCGACAAAGGGTCTCGGGTCTGTGCTCACGCCACCATGGCTGGATAATCCAGCGACGCCAGCACCTGCACCCGGCGCATGTAGCGGGGGTTGTCGCCGTAATCCGCCACCGCGTTATGCGTCGTGCCGATATCGTCCCACATCAGCACGTCGCCTTCGGTCCAGCGATGCGCATACAAATATTTGTCCTGGTCCTGATGCCGCCACAGAAAATCCAGGAGTTCGGCGCTTTCCTTTTCCGGCATGCCGTCGATATGGGTGACGTAGCCAATCGTGCAGTACAGCACCTTCTTGCCCGTGACCGGATGCGTGGTGGCGATGGGATGGGATACCGGCGGTTTTTTCGCCCGCTGCGCGGCCGTCAGCGGCGGGCGAGTGTTGCCGGGGCGGGCGCGCATCATTTCCCAGAATTTATCGAAGTCGTGGGTGGCGGTGCGGCCCTCGATGGCCGATTTCACGTCCGCCGGAAGATCGTCGTAGGCCGAGTGCATGTCGCGGAACTCGGTATTGCCGAGCGGGGTTCCGTTTTGAACCGGCACTTTCTGGGCGTGGAGGATGGTCGTCAGCGCGATGAGCTGGCTGTACGACATATCCGTGTGCCAGCCCTGGCCGGCGTCGCCGAGGCCGATCTGCTTTCCGTCCTTCTTGATGTTGGACAGGATCATGACCTCGGGGTGGTTGGGTTCGTGGAACATGTTGGCGACATTGATTTCCAGCCCGCCGAAGCAGGACCCGAACGCGGCGAAGGCATCCACGTCCAGGGTCTGGCGGGGGAAACAAAGCACGCCATGCTGGCCCAGGGCGATCAGGATCGTCTTGATGTCGGCCTGCGTGAGGGGCTGTTGCAGGTCGATGCCCTCGACGCGGGCACCGAGAATGTCGCCGCTGGGAACGATGTGCATGGCGGGAGGCTCCGGCAAGGCTACTGGTGAGTAGGTTTTCAGGGTTATGGCCCAAAGGCGCGGTGCGACGCAACAACGGGAAACGCGCCGGGCCGCGGGCGCACGTGTCACCACTTCGTCATGGCAGGCGCAGGCCCGCTACCCACGACTTGTAACGGTGCGGAACCCAGTAAAGTCGTGGGTGGCAGGCCTGCGCCTGCCATGACGATTTTGGAGGCTGGCGCGCTCCCTGGGCGATATTTTTCGCGCCTCTAAGTAGTTTCCGATCCGTTCCGTCCACGTGGACGCGTGCTACCGACATACGGGTGGCGTCCTATCTCGCACCGGCTGTCCGGTGCTGGCGGCACAAGGAATTCCTCATGCGCCGCCATAAGCCGTTCCGTTCGGCCATCGCCGTATCCCTCGTTTTGACAATCGTTTTCGACAGCGGCGCTCGCGCCCAGACCGAGGTGGTGGACCCGCCTTCGCGTGTCGGCCGGATGGCCCGCCTGCTGGGCACGGTGTCGTTCCATGCGATTGGGGAGACGGAGTGGCGTCCGGCGGCGATGAACTACCCCGTCACCTCCGGCGATGCCTTCTGGACGCAGCCGAGTTCGGCGGCGGAGGTCGATATGGGGCAGGCATACCTCGCGCTCGACCAGTCCACCGAATTCGATGTCGATGTGCTGGATGACCGCAGCGTGCAGGCGACGCAGCCGCAAGGCGCGATCTTCATACGGGTGCGGACGATGACAACCGACGATGTCTACCGCATCGCGACGCCACGCGGGGCCGTGGCGATCATCGCGCCCGGCGCCTACGAAATCGTGGCCGGCGATGCCGATCATGCGACGACCGTGACGGTCGTGGAGGGTGCGGCCCGCATCGACAGCACCGACGCCTCTCTGACGCTCGGTGCCAGACAGACCGGACGGATCGAGGGTGCCAGCAATTTCGCGGTCAGTGTCGTCCCGGCGCTGACCGACCCGTTCCTGGCGGCGCGCTTGGCCGATGAGCGCCGTGCGATACGCCCGGTTCAGGCCACGCGTGTGGCCCCGCCCGCGGTGGTGGCGGCGATGACCGGCGGGAGCGAGCTGTCCGCGGTCGGCGACTGGTCGGACAGCCCGCAATACGGCGCGATCTGGTATCCGCCGGTCGCGAAGACCTGGGTGCCCTATCGCAACGGGCATTGGGGCTACGTCGCGCCCTGGGGCTGGACCTGGATCGACGACGCATCCTGGGGTTTCGCGCCATCGCATTACGGCCGCTGGGTGCAGGAAGGACCGCGCTGGGGCTGGATCCCCGCCGAACGGGAAGTTCGGGATCAGCCGCGCGAGCGGCCGGTTTATGCCCCGGCGCTGGTGAGTTTCATCAGCATCGGCGTCGGTGTCGCCGTTGGGACAGGCCGGGGCGAGGCGCCGGATCGGGGGCATGGTTCGGTGGGCTGGGTGCCGCTGGGGCCGCGCGAGGCCTATGTGCCGCCATACAAGACCAGCGACCGCTACGCGAAGGCGGTCAATGTCGGCAATGTCACGACCATCAACAATGTCACCAACGTCACCACGGTGAACAATCTTATGAACCGCGGCGCCGTAACGGTGGTGCCGGTCGCGGCGATGACCGGGTCTCAGCCGGTCGCGGCGCGGGCGGAGGTCGTCACCCCGCAGACACTTGCCGGGGCACATAGCGAGCGCGGCAACGTGGTTCAACCAACTAGGGCGACATCGGGTGTGACCCCGATCGTGGCAAAAACGCTGGAATTGACCGCGCCGGTTACCCCGCTGCCCGTGCGGCCGGCGGCGCCCGGTCCGGTGGTGGCGCCGGTGGCGTCCGTGCCGGCGACGACGGTGCAAAGCCCGGTGGCGAAGCGGGCCGATCCTGCTCCGGGTGCGGCGCCGGTACCGGTGGCTGTCGCGTTGCCGGTCCTGCGTCCCCCGGTTTCCGCGGCGCCGGCCCATCCGCGGGCCGGTGGCACCGCGGTTGGTGGCGCGCCTGCCGCGCAACCGGTCGGAGCGCCGGCGATCCCGGCGCCTGGACGTGGCATGCCTGTTCTACCCCCGGCGGTCGTCACGCCCGCACCTGTGGGCAAACCTGCCGAGCCGGCCAAGCCGCCCGGGCCACCCGTGTCCATGCCGGTTCCTGGCAGACCCCTCATTTCCCTCGTGCCGCATGCAGCGACTCCGGTGCCCTCGGTCGTCGCCGTGCCGGCTCCCGCAGGCAAACCTGCCGAACCCCCCGCTGCTGCCAGACTGCCGCTTGCCCCCGTGCCGCATGCAGCGGTCCCGATACCCCCGGCCGTTGTTGTTCCGGCGCCCGCGGTTAAGCCAGCCGAACCGGCTCACCCAGCACGGCCGCCCGAGCCGGTGCAGCCCCCGCACGCCGCGGCTCCGCCGCCGGTCGTGGCACCTCACGCTGCCAGACCGGAGATGCCGCCGCCGGTGAAACCCGCCGAGCCTCCCGCGGCGCCGCGCCTGCAACCTGTTGCTCGGCCGCCGATGCCGGAGGCACCGAAGCCGGTGGTCGCGGCGCCCGCTCCGGCGCATGCGGCCGAAGCGCCGAAACCGCATGGACCGGACGCGAAGGACACCCCCGCGACGAAGCCGTGACGGCCTGCCCCACGAACGCCTCCGGTTGCCACTCTCGCGGGGAGTCGGGAAACGCCCCGCGGCAATAGTCCATTTCCATACCCGCCTGGATCATAAGCAGGCGCATCGTCCATGCAGGCGAAGAAGCGCATCGCGCATGGTTCCAAAGCACGATGAACCTCCCACTTCCCCAAACCTGTCCGCCGTTCCATACGATCCTCCCACCAACCACCCCAAAGAGGACCCGTCCATGGACCTGAAAGACAAAGTCGCCGTCGTCACCGGCGCCAGCGGTGCCATTGGTGCCGCCACCGCCCTCCGCCTGGCCGAGGCCGGTGCCCGCGTCATCGTCGGCTACAACGGCAACGCCGCCCAAGCGGACAAAGTCGTCGCCTCCCTCCCTGGCACCGGCCACCGAGCGATCCGTATTCCGGTGACCGATTCCGCGGTGATCGCGGAAGTCGCGGCGACGGTGGAAAAGGATTTCGGCCGCTGCGACGTGCTGATCAACTCCGCCGGCTTCACCCGGATGATCCCGCACAACGACCTGGATGCGCTGACGGATGAGTTGATCGACTCCATCTTCGCCGCCAACGTGCGCGGCCCCTTCGCGATGGTGCGCGCCTTCGCGCCGCTGATGAAGAAGTCCGGCGACGCGGTGATCGTGAACATTTCGTCCATCGCGGCCATCACCGGCACTGGCAGCAACATCGCTTACGGCGGCTCCAAGGCCGCCGCCGACACCATGGCGCTGTCGTTGGCACGTGTGCTCGGCCCGGAAATCCGCGTGCTGACGGTGTCGCCGGCGGCGGTGGACACGGCGTTCGTGCCCGGCCGCACCACGGCGATGGTGGAACGCGTCGCCGCCAGCACCCCCCTGAAGCGCGTCGTCACGGCGGATGAGGTCGCGATGGCCGCGATGGCCGCGATCACGCACCTGACGTCGTCCACCGGCTGGGTCATTCCTGTCGATGGAGGCAAGCTGGTCGGCTGAACCAGCGGTCCTTCAAACGCCTGAACAAGGACGGCGCCGGCTCCGGCGCGTCCAAGTTCGCGCAAACCTGGGCGAATAGCGCGGCGCCATTCAGGCCCCGCGCTTCCTCCCACATCTTCAACCGGTCGACGATGTCGTAAACCCCCCGCAACAGCGCGACGGCCGCGGGATAGCCATCGGGCGCCGTGTCGCCGGATCGCGCCAGCCAATAATCGATACGCTCATGTGCGAACGCGATAAGGTCGTCCCCGTCGCATACAACCCGAGTCCGGTCGGGCCGCGATGTGTAACGGTTTGTCCGCTCGACCCAGCTCGACACATCGGCGTGCGACAGATGATGGATGCACACGCCGGTCGTCGTCGGAATATTCATGACCCGGCCGGAATGGACATGAATCCCCCCATGCACCGTATCCCCGAACGTCACCGCCCCCCGCCGAAACAGCCGCACATGGTGCTCGGGCCAGTAATACGCAGCCTCATCGTGCACCCCCAGAATGTAATGCCGCAACGGCAACGCGAACACATCGGCCGCCGCCGCACCGATCTGCGCCCGCAAAAACGGCCCGGCTTCTGGACTGAGGCATTCGTCATCGTCCAGAAACAGAATCCAATCGTGCGTGCACAGAGCCAATGCCGTCGCGCGCGTCTCCTCCACAGTAGGGGACCACGGCACCGTCACGACCCGCGTCGCCAGTGCTTCCGCTATCGCCCGCGTGCCATCGGTGGACGATTTATCCACCACGATCACTTCATCCGCGAACGCCAGCGCCCGCAAACACGTACCCAAAATCGCCGCTCGGTTATATGCCACCACGAAGGCGCTGATCTTCGGCGCGGCCTCGCCCTGTCCCATCCAGTCCCGGTCTCGGTACATCGCATTCACCCCGCTGCATGGGGCGAATGTATCGGCGACCGGTTAATAAAAGGTTAACGGCGCAGCAGATAACGCCGCAAAGCCGGCAAATAATGACGCAGGAACGTGCGCAGCGATCCGCGCGTGCGGTTCAACTCCCCGTTCAAAGCATCGATCTGCCCGACCAATGCCATTACCTGCTGGGACAGCGCCGTTTCTCTCGCCGTCGCCTGGGTCGCGGCGCCGAACGTCTCCGTCAGCACGGCATGGGTCTGCCGTAACTCGGACTGCGCCGCTTCGAACATCGCGCGGGCCGCATCGAACTGCGACGTCCGTTCCGCCAACGCGATCTTGTCGGAGTCCAGGTCGCTGCGTTCGATAAACAGACTGACCGGCAAAGCCGTGATCGGCTGGTTGGCGGCAACCGCCACGATGAACGGCGCCCGCGGCAACACCGAGCAAACCTCGAAATGCGTCCCTCCGCGGCGGTCGAATACCAGCGGTTCGGCGGTGGTGGTGCCCTCCGGCATCAGCGCCGACCCAATCATCGGCCGCTGCAACAGCAGCACCACGTGACTGAAATGCCGGTGCAGCAGGGCAATGAACTCGATCCGGCTCAGTTCCCGCACATGGTACTCGTTCGGCGGCCCATTGGCCGGGGAGTATATGTCGCGGTCCGGCGTGCTGATAATCGCCATCCCATCGGGACGCAGCACGCGACGGATTTCCGTCAAAAAGGCTTCCTGCCCGTCGAAATGCTCGATTGTCTCGAACGACACAACCGCATCGACACTGGCATCGGCCAGCGGCAAAGCCCGCGCATCGCCTTGTAAAAACCGTAGATTGTGGGCCGGAAAATTACCGGCGGCGCTGCGCGCGGTGGATTCCGAATATTCGACCCCGATCACCGACCGCGCGACCTGAGCGATCTGCGCCGATCCGTAACCCTCCCCGCTCGCGACATCCAACACATCCAGGCCCGCGCATAGGGAACGGGCGAACAGATAGCGATGGTAGTGCTCGATCTGCGTCTGCCCGTCCAAGGCGGATGTCAGCCGTTCCCCGGTGAAAGCTTCGGGATGGGCGGCGGTTTCGCGCTTGAAGATGTCGCCCATGCGGCGGTCAGTTCAGCCGCGAACGGAGCGCGGCGGTCACACCACGGATTTCCGTCGCGGTTTCGCCGTCCGGCACCAGCTTCAAAAACCGGTCGTAGCAGCGCAACGCGGCGCCGACGCGATCCAGCCGCTGATTCATCGCCGCCGCCTGCCGCCAAAGTTCGGCGTGATCGGGCGCGACGCGCAGCATATCCTCCGCACAGGTCAGCGCGCCTTCGACATCATCGGCCTGCAACCGGCGGGTCATGATGTTGTTTTGCAGGCGCAGCAGCACGCGCCGAGCGCTCATGGGGCGCAGCAGGCCGGGGCGGAGTTCGGCTTTCTCGCCCTCCACCCGGCGCAACAAGGCGCGCAAATCGCGGACGCTCAGCGGTGTTCCGCCGTTAAACACATCCAGGATCGATTGCGTCTTTTCGCCGTACAGCGACACCAGGAAATGCGCGGGAAAGTCCACGCCATGCGCGTCCCACCCGGCCGCGCGGGCGGCATGCAGCCAGATCGTGCCCAGCGCGACCGGCAGGCCGCGACGGCGCTGGATCACGCTGATCAGATTGGCGTTTTTCAGGTCGTCGTAGTTTTCCGAGTCGCCCTTGTAGCCGAACCGCCCGCCCAGAAGGCCGGACAGGGCAATGGCCCGCGTCGGCAAATCGGCATCGGTCAGCGTATCCGCCAAAGCTGCGACAGCGCGGGCCACTTCCGAAAGATGGTCGCGCGCCGCCAGCCAATCGGCGTCCGGCGCGTCCACACGCGCCAACTGTAAGGCCGCGTCGGCGATGTCGATCTCCGTGTCCGGAAGCTGGCCGATGGCGTCCAGCGCGGCACGAGGGTCCGACATCGCCGTGCCGCTTATTCGGCGGCGATTTCGGGCAGGTAGATTTCCTTGCCCTTGGCCGCGAACTCCTTGGACTTCTCTTCCATGCCGACCATGCGTTCGGCTTCCTGGCGCAGGTCCTGCGTGATTTTCATCGAGCAGAACTTCGGCCCGCACATGGAGCAGAAATGCGCGACCTTGTGCGCTTCCTTCGGTAGTGTCTCATCGTGGAACGAACGCGCGGTATCGGGATCCAACGCCAGATTGAACTGATCCTCCCACCGGAACTCGAACCGCGCTCGGCTGACGGCATCGTCCCGCAGCTTGGCAGCCGGGTGACCCTTGGCGAGGTCGGCGGCATGCGCGGCGATGCGGTAGGTGATGACGCCGGTCTTCACGTCGTCGCGGTTCGGCAGACCCAGATGTTCTTTCGGCGTGACGTAGCAGAGCATCGCGGTGCCGTACCAGCCGATCATCGCGGCGCCAATGGCGGACGTGATGTGGTCGTAACCCGGCGCGATGTCGGTGGTCAGTGGCCCAAGCGTGTAGAACGGAGCCTCGCCGCATTCGCGCAGCTGCTTGTCCATGTTCTCTTTGATCTTGTGCATCGGCACGTGGCCGGGGCCTTCGATCATGACCTGGCAGCCCTTCTTCCAGGCGACCTGCGTCAGTTCGCCCAGGGTTTCCAGCTCGCCGAACTGCGCCGCGTCGTTGGCGTCGGCGTTCGAGCCGGGGCGCAGACCGTCGCCGAGGCTGAACGACACGTCGTACTTACGCATGATGTCGCAGATTTCGTCGAAGCGTTCGTACAGGAACGACTCGCGGTGCTTCGACAGGCACCATTTCGCCATGATCGAGCCACCGCGCGACACGATGCCCGTCACGCGCTTGGCGGTCAGCGGCACGTATTGCAGGCGCACGCCGGCGTGGATGGTGAAATAATCGACGCCCTGTTCGGCTTGCTCGATCAGCGTGTCCTTGAACACTTCCCAATCCAGCTTGGTCGGGTCGCCGTCGACCTTTTCCAGCGCCTGATAGATGGGAACGGTGCCAATCGGAACCGGGGAGTTACGCAGGATCCAGCCGCGGATGTTGTGGATGTTGCGGCCGGTGGACAGGTCCATCACGGTGTCGGAGCCCCAGCGGATGGCCCAAACCAGTTTCTCGACCTCTTCCGCCGCGCCCGACGTGACCGCCGAGTTGCCGATGTTGCCGTTGATCTTCACCAGGAAGTTGCGGCCGATAATCACCGGCTCCAGCTCAGGGTGATTGATGTTCGCCGGGATGATGGCGCGGCCGCGGGCGATTTCGGACCGGACGAATTCCGGGGTGATGAAGGCCGGGATGGCGGCGCCGAAGCTTTCGCCGTCCGCGACGCGGGCTTCCGCGCCTTCGATCATCTTGGTGCGGCCCATGTTTTCGCGATGGGCGACGTAGATCATCTCTTCGGTGATGATGCCGGCCTTGGCATACTCGTACTGGGTGACGAGCTGGCCGGGCTTGGCGCCGTAGATAGGAATTTCCGCCGGGCAGCCCGGCACGATCTTGTCGGCACCGACATTGCCGTTGTCTTCCGGCTTCACCGCGCGCGGCTCGATCTTGTCGAACCCGCGCTTGGCGATCCATTCCGCTCGGATCGGCGGCAGGCCGGCTTCCAGATCGATGGTCACACCGGTGTCGGTGTAAATGCCCGAGCAGTCGTAAGCGCGGTAGGGTTCTTCCTTGGCGGACGGGTCGAGGGCGATCTCACGGAACGGCACCCGGATGTCGGGGCGGCCTTCCGGGCTGGTGTAGACTTTGCGCGAGCCGATGATCGGTCCGGTGGTGACCGAACTCGGGCGGGCGGCGGACTTCGACTGGACCGTCATGGACCTCTCCTTGGGCGTCGTCGGCTGGGTTTCCGGCGGACAGACAGGGGGTTTCGACGCGATCCCCGTCCCTACGCCGGCATGACCCGGTTCAGGTTCAAGGGTCACCGTGCCGCCGGTTTGTCCGGTCGTGACGGTCTCTCAGCCCCTTACGGCGGGGCTCCCCTCGGTGAACCAAGATTGTGCGGCGGTTTGGCGGGCGGTGTCAAATGGTTGATGCGGTACGGTAGAAATTGTTATGCCGATATGCTACGATAGGTTGTGTAACGCGATGAGCGATGATAAAGTTGTCCATTGACAACCCGCCAATCGCGCCCTAAAAGAAATGACACAAGCGATGGCCATCCGGCCAAGACACCCGAACAAGGAGATCGAGGCCGCAGTCGAATATGCCACGCGATGCGGCTGGCGCCGTGCGAAGGCG
>Ga0214180_1000302_pt1 | contig 18315 bp, 15 predicted proteins | sample TroBogEpilimnion_22_FD_153018 | JGI IMG/M metagenome (GOLD analysis project Ga0214180, IMG submission 153018) | Freshwater microbial communities from Trout Bog Lake, WI - 16OCT2007 epilimnion | ecosystem: Environmental > Aquatic > Freshwater > Lake > Epilimnion/Euphotic zone | place: Trout Bog... | reverse complement strand
TCAGCTTCATGGCTGTTGCCTTCCTCAGATTCGCGTCGATCCGGCTAATGGTCAGGAAGCTGTGCAATCCGCAATGAAACTTTTCGGACGGACTCTAAGAGGGAATGGACCGGCGGCGGGGTTGGGATTCTGCATTATGGGGACTACAATCCCTTTATCTATGTTAATGGGGGTATCATTATCGCCAAAAGGCTCGTGTTATATAAGAACCCATGGAACGACATTCTTACCTGGGGCCAGGGAGAGGATACTGAATTGACTAGACGTCTGGTCGCACAGGGATTTGTACCAAGGCTTGCGAGAAGGGTCATTGTGACAACCAGTGAATCAAGGCCGGGTTTGCTTGAATATTTTCAACAATTGCCTTGGATGGAGGACGACTACGTCTATCCGGTCGCCCTCTGACGCGCGAGCAATTTCCATGGCTTTACAACGGATTATTTGATCTAGTTTGTTTGAATAATCTATCTTGGCGTTTGATCGGAATTTAAACAATAATCATACGTAATATCGGAGAATTGGTCCACCGGCCAATCCATAAATATCTTGGAGGGCATCACCCTTACGCATATATTTTGTCAGCATAGCACGCACCAAGCATAGTTTTTACAAATTCATTATTATTTCGGTATAATATATTCATTTCGATGTTGACCCAGACTACTTCCGTAGTACGTCGCGCAAATAGGGAAATGTGGCCGTCCCGCGGACCGACGAAGACGCCGCCTCCCAACAGTCCAGAATTGAGACATCATATCTAGACAAATCAGCGTCATGAAAGAATTGGGCACCAAAGTCCCAAGTAGGCGCCTCAGCGAACTCAGGATTCGTCTCGAGCATGAATTGTGTCAGAATGAATTCAAAAAATCCTCCCTATTTGTATAAGCTTGGACCCCTGGGTAGGATCGAATTTCCGGAGGAAATTCTTCGGAATACAAGCCCGTAATTTTCGGCACACCTAATCCAACCGCCAGATGAAGGCCAGACGAATCAGGTCCATAAAACTCCGACGCGCTGCCCACGATACCGATAAATTCCTGAGGACTTAACATCCGATCGATAAGATATGTGTTCGGATCATCTAGAACATGACTAGGTAGTTCTGATTTTGCTAAATCTCTACCATCTCCGACCGACCTGATCTGAATGACGCGCTTGGCCGCAACACGTTGTGAGTTTGGGATGGATGGAATAACATCGGAACCAAGGTCAACGCCGCTAAATTCGGCGAAGGTGCGCACGCCATGCATATGTCGTCGTCTCTCTATTACCCCTTGGAAATTATAATGAAGAAGCTCGTCGCCCCGGTTAACGAACGAAAAATCGGACTCCAATGTTGAAACGACAGGGCCATTCGGCGGTTGCTGCGAGCATGTCGAGTCTTGATAGGTTCGATAGTGCATATCGTCCATGACAACCTGATCGAAAAATGAATCTATATATCCTACGTAATCCCTATAAGTTCGTAAAACAAATTTGGCACGGGGATATTTCAAGCGCAGGTGTTTTACGGTAGGCAACATCATTATCAAATCGCCCAGTCCACCATACCGTGTGATCAGCACAACTTGATTATTGGAATCACCAATACCTGCCAGCGTCGGACCAATAAGTCCGTTCTGATTTTCGCTGACGGTCGGCATGTCCGGCGACTCGGCGTCAGGAAGTACTTCAGGCGTCCCGATTAATCTCCCAACCGCCCCCCAAACCATCTCCACCGTCAACCCAGCCATACAAGCATGCCGAGGTTCCTCATACACCTACCCAGGCGGATCGATACACGGCCCCCGGCTCTGAAGGCTAATCCGCGGATCCTCCCGGTAGCAAGGCGAGCAGCTCAACCCAGCCCAAAGATTGACCGCGGTATCGTACCCCGACCCCGTCGGACTGGTCGACCCAAACAAAATCACCGCCGGATGCAGGAACGCCCCCGCCGCGTGGTTGGAGAAACTGTCGACGCCCAGATGCAAGACACTCCCCCTGATCAGCCACAACGCTTGAGCGATCGAAGTCCGCCCACGCAGATCGTAATCAGCCCCCTCAATTGCCGGATCGTCCCCACCACCGATCTGCACCACGGCAATCTCCGGCCACACCGCGCGAAAGCGCCGCCCGACCTCATTCCAGTTCGCGATATCCCAGTCCTTATACACGCTCCAGCCGGATTTCGGATGGATGGTGATCCAGCGCCCGTCGATATCGAACGGCTCCAGTTCGTCCTTCAACCGTGGCAGGCCGGGCGGCAGCCGAGCCTCGGCGCATAAATACGCCGTCAGGGGTTTTTGCATCGGCCGTTCTGGATAACCCTCCTTGATCGGATAACCGATCAAGGGGAAATCCGCACCCGGCTCCCGCTCCCCCCAGCGATCGCTGTCGAACACCTTGTGCACACCGACCAGCAGCTTCGCCATCCCGGGAAATTTGGTATAATAATGAATCTCGATATCCGGGTTCCGTTCGGCCAATTGCGCCGTCACGGCGCTGCTCGCCAGTACATCCCCGATCGCCCCAGGACGCAGAATATTGATCACGCTCGGCGTGCGTTCGTGCATCCACGTCCGCAGCGCCTCATCGTGCGGCGTGTATGCCAGCGCTTTGCGGGCTGCCGCCGCCGCTTCCCAATTCTGGCCCAGTTCCAGGTAACATTCGGCCATCAGCCGCCAGGGATCGCGTCCGCGCGAGGGGGCGCTGTTCAGGTATTGCTCGCAAGCCGACAGGGCTTCTTCCAGATAACGCCGTTCTTTGGTGACGCTGTAGGCGTCCCGGCAGGCCCAGCCGAGTTGGAACAGGAAATGCGGGCTTGCGCCGGGCTGTTCGGTTTCCGCCTTCAGATCGCGGTATTTCTGCATGAAACCGGCCGCGCGGCCGCGATCGTTACGCACGATCTCCTGGCTCCAGTCGCGGACCCGGAAACCGGCGGGCCACGCCGGACGCTCATCGTCGGGCCCAGCGAAGCGGACGCCGCGTTTGGTGCGCCACAGCCGGTATTCCCGACCCGCGGCGCCCTCGGTCCGGACAGCGAAGCTGTGCATGTCGAACGGCATATAGGGCGCACGCCGGATCGTATCGAGCGTATTGGCCGGCACGGTTTCATTGGCATCGAGCCGCAGCAGCCAGTCGGCACCGCCGTCCAGGGCATCGACGGCGTCGTTGAGCGTCGCGTCGCCGCGCGATGGCGCGATATCCAGCTTGTCACCGACCATTCTTGACAAAGTCTCGGTCAGATCGCTGGGCGATCCTGCGTGCCGAACGCAAAACCGGTCGGCCGCCGGCGCGGCTGACTGGATGGCCGAAGCGGCATCGATGTCGTCGCCCCGCACGATCGTGCCTACTCCGATGACCGGCTTGCGGCCGATGGCCTGTAGCAGATAGTCGCGCTGGTGACCGAGTTCGTAGTCCTCATAAACCGCGAAATGGTCGCGCAGCTGGGCGAGGGCTTCGTACATCGCATCGTTGCACCAGATCGTCGGATGAATACTGTAATGGCCGGGTGTGAAATCCCGCTCGATCCCCGGTGCGCGGGAGTCGGGGGAACGAATGAATAGAACGCCGCCGTCCGTCATGAGGCTCCGGATTTTACGAAGCGTCCGCAGCGGGTCGTAAAAATGTTCCAGGCAATGGATCAGCGTTACGCAGTGAAATCCGCCGTCTCTGACCCGTGCCCGCATGGCGGGGGGCATGTCCCAGGTGTCCGGATCGGCCTCGAAATCCCCCACGGCCATCAAGACGCCGAGCTGGCGGCCGAACGCGTGCGCCTCGGCAATGCCGTCGATCCCGTGGCTGAGCAGCCGGTCGGCGTTCGCCGCCGCGGCGTTCTGCAGACAGTGGCCGAAAAACGGGTATTTGGACCCGATGTCCAAATGGAACAGTTCCCGGTCCTGGAACCGTGGTTTGAGGTGGTTGTGGAACAACGCCGCCGCCAGACGCCGGTTCACCTCTCGGTCGTTGTCCGGCATCTGGTCGCCGGGGGCCTCGTGATGTCCTTCGAAGACCTTCGATTGCATGGAGGGCTGGTAGAGCAGACCGCACCGGTCGCAGGACACGTAGGGATGCGGTTCCAGGTCCGGACGCGGCTTCGACGTCGCGGTCGCGGCGCAAACCGGACAGGCTTTGAAAGTCGGTTCACCGGCGGTCATGGTATCCTGCACCAGGGAACATTATACGCCTCTAATCAGTGCGGCAACTGCTTGCGTGTGTCGATGCGAAGTAAAACTGTCGCACGCTAGGCGCCCAACACAATCTCCCTGATCCGTCTCGGCATCCACCCCGCCGCGCCCAACACCGAACAACTCTTCTCCCATGCATCCAGATACGCCGGCAGCGCCAGCGAACTCCGCTCGGGCCACAGGTTCAGCGCGCCGATCTCCCCGACCCGGGTCGGATCGCCGGCAAGTTCGGCCAACAGGAAGGGGATCAGCGCTTCGCAGGTCTCGCTCAATCCGCCGGATGCCTCCAGCGCCGCCTGCCGCTCGCGGAACCAGGCCTTCGGGTGCGCCAATTCGCCCTGGGCGGCGGCGTAGCTCGCGTAAACGCGCAGTTGGTTGTCCTTATACCGCCTGATCGCGGCGCCGAACGGGGCGTCGCCGGGCCAGGGCGGATTGCTCTCCCAGCTTTGGGCCAGCAATTCCAGGCCGCGCAGGCTGAAGCTCTCGACCAACGCTTCCTCCAGCCATCGCGATCCGGCGGCGGGCAAAGCATCCCGGCGCCAGGAGTTGGCCAGGACATGGCCCAGTTCGTGGCCGAACTGATAGGCTAGGCGGGACCAGTCGCGCTCTCCCACGTCCACGACGATCCAACCGGTGGGATCGTCGTCGAAATGAAGCCAGACGTGCGGTGGCCCGTCGCGATGATTGTCGACCCGCAGGCGGACAGGTTGCCGGGGGGAAATCAGCGGGACGCGGGCGAGGCTGACCGCGCGCATACGCTCCACCACTGTCAGCGCGGAGGCAGGGAGGGAGCCGGCCCAGTCGCCGCCGACGACGATGGGGGCGGTCGCCAGATCCCGCGCCGCCGGTGCTGCCAAGACTGGTGCTTCGGCCAGCAGCAGCGGCGCGGCCAGCACAACTCGGCGGGATAGAATGGCGGAGGGATCGTTGGATCGGAGGCGCATGGCGGAAGGCCTGCAATGGGTTGGTGTAAAATCGTACCCGCTATGGGTCGGCCCGCCATGGTATTGGTAGGGTAGAATTATCGAACGGTTTTGAAAACCAGCCCGATGGCGACACAGATATGCCCCAGAGGCCGGCGCTCCGGCTGGCACTGAAAGGGAGGGCGACCGGTCGTGCCGGATAATATCACCCGGTCGCAACTGTTTGGACGTATGAGCGCAATTTGCATAGGGACCATGATTGCGCTGCGTGCCGTTACGTCAGATTTGCCCCAATACCGGCCGGCGGTCCGCCCAAGGCTGCGCTTCCTCGAACGCTGCCGCCGCCTGCAACACGCCGAGATCGTCGAACCGGCGTCCGACGATCTGCAGACCGACCGGCAATCCGTCCGCAGTGAAGCCACACGGCACGGACGCGGCCGGGTTCCAGGACATGTTGAACGGGTAGGAAAACTCCGCCCAACTGCACCAGTCCCAGGCGTGGGTGGGCCAATGATCCGGCATCAGTTTCTCCGCCGGGAAGGCAGCGACCGAAACGGAGGGGGTCAGCAGGAAATCCCAATCCTCGAACCAGCGGTGGATATTCGCGATATAGGGCATTTTGCGTTCGCGCGCGGCTTGGTATTCCGCGACCGTGACGTTTTCGGATGCCTCGATGCACGCGACCAGACCGGGGTCCATTTTGTCGCGCCATTTGGCCAGTTGCGGACGCAGGCGGGTCAGGTGCGCGGACCAGAAGAAGCGGACCAACTCCGGTCCGGGCGCGGCCCAGGGAGTCGCCACTTCTTCCACCGTCGCGCCAAGATCGCTGAACCGTTCGGCGGCCTTTTTCACCAGCGCGGCGACATCCGGGTCCACGCGCGCATGGCCGAGATCGGGGCTGTAGGCGATCCGCTTGCCTCTTATGCCCTCTTTCAAACGCGCCAGATAATTGGCAGGCCCTGCCTCCAGCGTCGTGTAATCCAACGGGTGCGGGCCGGCCATGACCTCCAGCATCAACGCACTGTCGGCGACGGTGCGAGTCAGCGGCCCCATATGCGACGTTAAATCGCCGACACCGACGGGATAATACGGCACGCGGCCGAAACTGGGTTTCAGTCCGAACACGCCGCAAAAATGGGCCGGCATGCGGATCGATCCGGCGCCGTCGCTGCCTTGGTGCAACGGGCCGAAACCCGTCGCGGACGCCGCGCCCGCGCCGGCGGACGACGCGCCGGCGTTCATACCGTATTTCCAGGGATTATGCGTAATCCCGGTCAGTGGGCTGCGGGACACGCCGGTCCAGCCGAACTCGGACGTCGTGGTCTTGCCCAGAATAATCGCGCCCTCGTCGCGCAAACGCGGCACGACCGGTGTGTCTTCGTTGGGCTGATGCCCTTTGAAAATCTGACTGCCGCTTTGCGTCGGCATGTCCTTGGTGATCGCCAGGTCCTTGATCGTGGCCGGCACGCCGTGCAGCCGCCCGATGCGCCCGCCGCCCATCAGGGCTTTCTCGGCGGCTCGCGCCGCGTCCATGGCCTGATCGGCAGCAAGATACGCAAACGCGTTGACCCGAGGCTCCAGCGCCGCGATGCGGTCCAGCAAGGACCGCATGTATTCCACGGACGAGAGTTGCTTCGTGCGAATCAGCTCCGCCAGATCGGTCGCGGGCAGGAAGCCCAGGTCTTCGTTGGTCACGCTTGCGGCCCCCGCACCAGCTTGCCCGGCAACGCGCCCGTCGGCACGCCGTTTCGGTAGGTGATCTGTCCGGCGACGATGGTGGCGTCGTAGCCGTACACTTCTTGCAACAACCTTTTACCGCCGGCCGGCAGATCGTGCGCGATGTAGGGTTTGCCGGCGCCCAGCCGATCCCAATCGATCACGTTCACATCCGCTTTCATCCCGGCGCGCAGAATGCCGCGATCGTGCAGCCCGGCGGCGGAGGCGGTGTCGGAGGTCAGGCGGCGAACCAATTCCTCAACCGGGAACATGCCCTCGTCGCGGCCGTAATGGGTCAGCAAAAACGTTTGGAACCCGGCGTCCATGATGAACGCCACATGCGCGCCGCCGTCGCCGAGGCCCATGATGCAGTTGCGGTTCGTCAGCAGTTGTTCCGGCATCGAGAAATTGTAGTACGCGTAACTCCCGATCGTCGTGTAGACGAAATCCGTCCCGTCCTTTGCCAGCAGCGCATCGTAGGTGACTTCCTGCGGCGTTTTGCCCTCCCGCGCCGCGATCGCGGCGAAACTGTCTTCCTGGCTCGGCTGGTAGTTCGGCGGATCGCCGAAATGGAACATCTTGTCCCAGTTCAGGCGATGGAACAGCGGGAACTGGTTGAACTCCGCCGGATCCTCGCTGAGGATTTTCGCGCGTATTTCCGGATCGCGCATGCGGGCGACTCGTTCCGGCAGCGGCAAATGGGCGATGGTCTGATAGGTGCGGGTGCCGGAGAACGGGTTCTGGCTGCCCGACAGGCCCATCAACGCGCCCGTGCCGCGCGGGCCGAACACCGGGCGGATCGGCAAGCCGTCGGCGGCGGCCTTGTCCGCGTGACTTAACAGCCTGCGCCAGCCCTCGGGCCGAGCATGGCGCTGCGTGAGGGTGAAGACGGTGGGGCGGCCGGATTTCTCCGTGATGCGGCGCACCATCGCGAACTCGGCGTCGGGATCGGGGAACCATTCCGACACGATTTCCATCATGCCGGACCCAGCGTCCTTCATGCCCATCGCGATGCCGGTCAGTTCCTCTTCCTGCGCCTTCATCGTCGGCGTGTGATCGCCTTTCAGGGTCTTATGCGAAATGGTGCGGGAGGTGGAGAAGCCGAACGCGCCGGCCTTCATCGCCTCCCGCGCGATTTCCCGCATCTGGGCGATGTCGCCCTGGTTGGCGTTTTCCAGCGCCAAAGCGCGCTCGCCCATGACGAACACCCGCACGGCGGCGTGCGGCAGCAGCGCGCACACATCCACATCCCGTGCTCGGCGGTCCAGGGCGTCGAGGTATTCGGGGAACGATTCCCATTCCCATTGCAGGCCTTCGTTCATGACGGCGCCGGGGATGTCTTCCACGCCTTCCATGAGTTCGATCAGGCGGTCGCGGTCTTCCGGCTTGCAGGGGGCAAAGCCGACGCCGCAATTGCCCATGACGACGGTGGTGACGCCGTGCTGCGCGCTGGGGGCGAGGTGCGGGTCCCACACGGCCTGGGCGTCGTAATGGGTGTGGATATCGACGAAGCCGGGGGTGACGAGTTTGCCGGTGGCATCTATTTCCTCGGCACCCTTGCCCGCGATCGTGCCGACGGCGGCGATTTTGCCGCCGCGGATGGCAACGTCGGCGGCGATGGGCGCGGCGCCGGTGCCGTCGATGACGGTGCCGCCGCGGATAACCAGATCGTAGTCGGACATCGGTTCGGACTCCTGTTTCCCCGTCATGGTCGGGCCTGACCCGACCATCTCAGGCCAATTGGAAAAAGGTGGTCGGGTCGAGCCCGACCATGACGGTGGGACGGTGGAACGAGGCGTCCTATCCGTCAATACGTCGCTCTTCCCCCCGACACGTCGAACACGCCGCCAGTGGAGAAACTGCACTCTTCGCTCGCCAGCCACAGGATCAACGAGGCGACCTCATCGATTTCCCCGAAGCGGGCGATGGGGATTTTCGACAGCATCCAGTCGATCTGTGCCTGCGTCATCTGCTCGAACAACGGCGTGCGCACGGCGGCGGGCGTGACGCAGTTAACCCGGATTTCGCTCGCCGCGAGTTCCTTGCCGAGCGATTTCGTCAGTCCGATCACGCCGGCTTTGGAGGCGGAATAGGCGGAGGCGTTCGGATTGCCCTCTTTCCCCGCGATGGACGCGATATTCACGATCCGCCCATAGCCGTTCGTCTGCATGAACGGCACCACGGCGCGATTGCTGTAGAAAACGCCCTTGAGGTTGATGTCGATCACCCGGTCCCAGGCCGCGACCGGATACTCCCAGGTCGGGTGGTTGGGACCGGTGACGCCGGCGGAGGTCACGAGGATGTCGATCTTCCCCAGCGCCGCGGCGGTGTCGGCGGCGGCCTTGTGCACGGCATCGGGGTCGGTGATGTCCAGCGCGACCGTATGCTCGGCGCCAGATTTCGCCAGGGTGGCCGCGTCCATGTCCCAGAGGCTGAGGCGCGCGCCTTCGGCGGCAAGGCGGCGTGCGACGCCGGCGCCGATGCCGGAGGCGCCTCCGGTCACGATGGCGGTGCGTCCTTCGAAGCGTGCGGGCATTGGGGTCTCCTGGATATCGGGCGACAGTGAAGACGCTGACGGAGCGGCGGGCAAGGGTCTTGGCCGCTTTTTCGGTTGATACACGCTATGGTTGTGTGCCACGTAGGGAGCGCATGGACGATGGTTCGCTTGGCACTGCGCTTGCCAATTTCCTTTCGTGGGTTCCCGGTCAAAGGGGGCTGGCGAACTTTGCCGTGTTTCTGTTGGCGAGCGGCGTGCTTGGGGTATGCGTTGTGGTGCTGGACGCCTGTTCCGCCGGGCTTGGAAGCCGGTCCCTGCTGGGGCTGACTCACGGTTGGCGCACCACACCGAAGGCGGCATTCATGTGGTTCGTCGGGGCATTTGTCGCCTCTGCCTTGGGCATGGCGGCACGTATTTTCGAGCCGACACCCTTGGCGGCGCTGCTGGCGGCGGTATCGTGGCGGACACTTCTGACCAAACTACTCGCCATGGCGCGCGAGACCCGCCATCATGGCGCGGACGAACATGAAGGTTGAGACAATGGTGGGCTTTCTGGCGGCCGCATTGGACTATCGCCCCTTCCTGTCGGAGGCGCAGGTCATCGCGTTCGCGACCAAAGCCACGCGAACCGCGCGTCTGCTCATGATTTACGATACGCAGTTGGTCAGAACATGGCTTGTCGCCGATTCCTCCACGCTGTGGATCGTCTCCGACGACAAGGCTTGGGAAAATCCGAGCATGGGTGCGGCGATAGCGCTCGATCGGGCATGCCCGGTGGCTGTGGAAGAGGCGCCAAAGCCCGTGCTGCGGTTTGGGTCCGACAGCAAGGCATGGCCGTATTCCAGGAAGCTCTTCCAGCGCGTGTCGGTGAAGGACCTGATCGAAGACTTCCTGACCGAAGAAGCCGTCTGACCCCCTCATGACCCGCTATATCGGCGCCATCGACCAGGGCACCACGTCCAGCCGCTTTATCGTTTTCGACCGAACCGGCGCCACGATTGCGCAGGCGCAGCGGGAGCATCGGCAGATTTTCCCTCAGCCCGGGTGGGTGGAGCACGATCCCATCGAAATCCGCGACAACGTCGCGGCGACGATGGCGGAGGCACTGTCTGGCGCGGGCTTAACGCCGCGTGATCTTGCCGCCATCGGAATCACGAACCAGCGCGAAACGACCGTTTTGTGGGACCGCGCGACCGGTCTGCCGGTGCACAACGCGTTGGTGTGGCAGGATACGCGGGTCGATCCGATGGTCGCGGCATACGCGGCTGAGGGCGGGCAGGACCGGTTCCGGGCACAGACGGGGTTGCCGCTGGCGAGCTATTTCTCCGCGTTGAAGCTGCGGTGGCTGCTGGACAACGTGCCGGGGGCGCGCGCGAAAGCCGAAGCTGGCGATCTGCTGTTCGGAACGATGGACACCTGGGTGCTGTGGAACCTGACCGGTCTGCACGCGACCGACGTGACCAACGCAAGCCGCACGCAGCTCATGAATTTGGTAACGTTGGATTGGGACCCGGTGTTGCTGGCTGCCTTCGGCGTCCCCTATTCGGTGTTGCCGCGTATCGTGCCGTCGTCTGCCGTGCTGGGGGCGACGGCCGGGGGCGTTCCCATCGCCGGCATCCTCGGCGACCAGCAGGCGGCGCTGATGGGTCAAGCCTGCTTCGCGCCGGGCGAGGCCAAGAACACATACGGCACCGGCTGCTTCCTGCTGATGCACACCGGCACCACGCCCGTGCCCTCGAAACACGGTCTGATTACCACCGTCGCCGCGAAACTCGGCGACGCCCCGGCGACCTACGCGCTGGAGGGTTCCATCGCCATCACCGGTGCGCTGGTGCAATGGCTGCGGGATAATTTGGGAATCATCAAACACAGCGCGGATGTCGAAGCTTTGGCGGCGTCCGTGCCCGACAATGGCGACGTGTATTTCGTGCCGGCGTTCTCCGGCCTGTACGCGCCGTACTGGCGGGCCGACGCGCGCGGGACCATCGCCGGGCTGACGCGTTTCGCCTCCGCCGGGCATATCGCCCGCGCGGCGCTGGAGGCGACGGCGTATCAGACCATGGATGTGGTGCGGGCGATGGAGCAGGATTCCGGCATTCCCATCCACACGCTGAAAGTGGACGGCGGCATGGTGCTGAACAATCTGCTGATGCAGTTTCAATCGGACATGCTGAACGTCCCCGTCGTGCGGCCCGCCACCGTGGAAACCACCGCGCTCGGCGCCGCTTACGCGGCGGGGCTGGCCGTCGGATATTGGAACGGGTTGGACGATCTGCGGGCGAATTGGGCGGTCGCTCGGACGTGGACGCCGTCGATGGACGGCGGGCGACGGGAGGCGCTGGCGGCGTCGTGGCGGAAAGCCATCGACCGGTCGTTCGGCTGGGGTTAATCCGGCACGATAATATGATCCGGGGGCTGACCGGATCGGTATCGGTCCATCATCGTCCCGTAAGCGGTTTCGATATCTCGCGCGAATCGTTCCGTATCGAACAGCCGGGCGGTGCCGCGATTTTTCACCAGACGGTGCTTGATTTCAGCGTGCCCCCCTGGATCGCTCGCAAGCGACAGCGCGATCCGCTCGAACTCCTCCGGGCAACTTGCGACCAGATCCGGCATCGCCATCGCTGTCAGCACGCTCGCGGCCATACGGCTGGCAAAGGTCCGCCCCGGCAACGTGAGGACCGGCACGCCCATCCATAACGCATCGCTCGCCGTCGTTCCGGCGTTATACGGCGCGGTATCGAGGAACAAATCCGCCAACCCGAGCCGCGCCAGATACGCCAAACGCTCGACCCGATCCGCCAGGATCAGGCGTTCCGGTTCCAATCCCAAACCGGCCGCGGCGGCCCGCAAATTGGCCGCGGCGGTGGGGTTGGAGGCATAAAGCCACAGCACACTCCCCGGCACCTGCCGCACGATACGGATCCAGCGCGCGAAAATGTCCGGCAGGATTTTGAAGGTGTTGTTGAAGCAACAGAATACGAAACCCGTGTCGGGCAGACCGAATGATCCGCGTGTCGCGGCGACGCCGACCGGCCGTTCCCTCGGGTTCGCCTGATAGCTGGGCAGCCAAACGATCTTCTCCGCGTAGTGCTGGACTTCAGAGTCGGGAATAAGTGTCCTGTCGGCGACGATATAGTCGGTCGTTTCGACACCCATCGTCCCCAGAAATCCGATATACGAAACCTGCACCGGCGCCGCTCGCTGTGCGAAAATGCCGGGGCGGGCGTGTTTGGTGTAGCCGCCGAGGTCCATCGCGATATCGATCCGGTGTTCGCGTGCCAGCGCCACGGAATCGGCGTCGGACAGCGCCCTTATGTGGATGAACTCATCCACCGCCGAGGCGACACGGCGGGTGGTGTCGTCGGTCGCATCGGGCCCGAACGCGAAGCCGGTGACGTGAAACCTGTCGCGGTCGTGATGTTCCAGCAGCTCCACGATCAAATCGGCGACGGGATGTTGCCGGAAATCGGCGGAGAAATAGCCGATCCGGATTTTATCGCCGGTGTCCCGGCGGGGCAGCGGTAGCACCGGAACGGCGTATTTCTCGGCGGCATAAATGGCGGCGGCCTGACGCTGCAACGCGGGGTCGTCCAGCACCGACAGCGCCGTGAAGGGATCGCAGACTTTCTCCGCACGCGCGATCCGTTCCGATAAAATCCGGCGTTTCGCGGCGAAATCCTTCCACCGGCAGAGAGTCAATTCGACCTGAAACGCGTCGCCGTACAGGAAGGGACGGTCGGGTACCAGTTTCAGGGTGGCGTTGTAGCTTGCCAGCGCTTCGTCGTAACGACCCAGTTCGAATTGTGCCACGCCCCGGTTCAACAGCGCGCCGGCATGATCCGCTTTCAAACCGATGGCGCGCTCGTAATTCTCGATGGCCCGCGCGTAGTCCTGCCGCGCGAGGAAGACGTTGCCGATATTGTAGTGCGCTTCGGGGTGATCCGGTTTCAGGGACAGCACGCGCGCGAAGCAGGCCAGCGCGTCTTGGTACAATTTCCTGTCGAACAGGAGCGTGCCGCGGGTGAAATGTGCTTCCCGCAAATTGGGCTGTAGATGAAGCGCTCGGTCGCAGGCGGCGAGGGCTTCCTCCACGCGGCCGGCCGCGGCCAGGGCCAGGGCGCGATTGAAATGCGCTTCCGCGAACCCGGGCGCTATGGCGATGGCGCGGTCGTGGGACGCCACGGCGTCCTCCGCGCGTTCCAGCGCCAGCAGCACGTTGCCGCGGTTGACGAAGGCCTCGGCGAAGTGGGGATCGAGGGCAATGGCCTTGTCACAGGCAGCCAGGGCTTCCCGGTCTCGCCCGAGTTCGTGCAGCGCGCTCGCCAGAACGTCGTACGGCGCGGCGGCGCGCGGTTCGGCGGCGATGGCTTTGCCGATCAGCGTGACCGCGCGTTGGGGACGCCCGGTTTCCTGCGCGAGAATGGCACCGAGATGCAGGGCATCCGGATCGCGCGGGTTGCGTTGCAGGTAAGGCAGCAGGGATTTCTCGGCATCCGCTGGCCGGCCCTGTTGGTACAGAAGGACGGCCTGCTGGAACGCGTTGCCTGCCACCTCGGGTGGTCCTTTACATCGCGATCGAGAAGCCGCCGTCGACCGGAATTGCCGTTCCGGTCACGAAATCGGAGGCCGGCGTGGACAGGAAGGCCGCGACGCCCGACATGTCCGGCGGCGCGCCCCATCGGCCGGCCGGCGTGCGCTTTTCCACGCTGTCGTGCAGGCCGTTGACCTGCTGGCGTGCTCGGATGGTCAGATCGGTATCGATCCAGCCCGGCAGCACCGCATTCACCTGAATATTATCCTTCGCCCAGGCCGTCGCCAGCGCACGGGTCATTTGCACGATGCCGCCTTTGCTGGAGGCATAGGGCGTGGCGTAGGGCGCGCCGAACAGCGACATCATCGATCCGATATTGATCATCTTGCCGCCGCCGGCCTTTTTCATCGCGGGATAGGCGGCCTGGGAGCATAGGAAGGCGCTGGTCAGGTTGGTATCGAGCACTTGGTGCCATTCTTCTTCCGTGTATTCCTCCGGCATTTTGCGGATGGAGGTGCCGGCATTGTTGACCAGGATATCGACGCGGCCGAAACGGGCCTCGGTTTCCGAGATCATTCTGATACAGTCGGCCTTTTTGGTGACGTCGGCGACGATGAATTCGGCCTCGATACCCAACGCGCGCAGTTGCGCCAGCGCGGCGACGGCCTTTTCGGCGTTGCGGCCGGCGATCGCGACATTGGCGCCGCAGGACGCGATGCCAAGCGCCATGCCGAGGCCGATGCCGCCGTTACCGCCGGTGACGATGGCGACCTTGCCAGAAATATCGAACAGTTTCATCGCGCTTCCCCTAAACTCCGGTCGCCAATCTGGCGTGGGGACGGCGGGGCCGCAAGCCCGGTCTATTTGGCGGCGAGGGCGGCGTCCTGGCTGTGGGTCATAAACCTGAGGCCGTCGGCGTCGACATCGATGGCGGGCTCGCCATTGAGGCCCCGGGGTTCGATCCGGTCGATCGGGTGCATGAACGCGTCGGTCATGGGTAGGGGATCTCCGATAGACCCGAGGCCAAAGCGTTCGATGGCCAAGAGTTGTTCCGATTATTGCCGCGACACCCAAATACGTCTTGCCGACGACGGTCGGTATCCACGACTTCTCGTGGGCGGGTTGGAAGTCGTGGATGCTGACCTGCGTCAGCATGACGCGGACGGGACAGCGTCCGAATCATTTTATCACGCTGTTCAGCAGCGTATCCAACGCCGCCCCGTCTGCCCAAGCCACACTCACGCCGACTACCCGGACTTGCGCCCGTATGTCCGGGGGCAAGCGCACGGCGTCTTTCGGGGTCGTGACTGGCACCGCGTCCAATGCGCGTGCACGATCCAGCAGTCCCTCCAGTTCCCGTCTTGTGTAGAAGTGATGATCGGGGAATGGCACCTTGTCCACGACTTCGGCCCCGGCGGCCTCCAGAGGCTGGAAGAACTTCTCGGGCCGGGCGATGCCTGCGAAGGCGAGGACTCGTTGGCCGCGTAACGCCTCGATCTCCGGGCCTTGGACCAAATCGGCACGCAGGATCGGCAACGGCACCGCGATGCCGGTCGCGTCGGGACCGATCAGCACGGCGGCTTGGCAGCGGGCGGCGCCGGCCTCGACCGGCTCTCGCAGCGGGCCGGCGGGCAGCACGCGGTTGTTGCCGAAGCCGGTGGCACCGTCGATGACCAGGAAGGACAGGTCCTTGCAAAGGCTTGGGTTCTGCAGACCGTCGTCCATCAGCAGCACCGTCGCTCTGGCCGCCACAGCCGCTGCGGCCGAGGCCGCTCGGTCGGCGCCGGTCCAGGTGGGGGCAATTTCGGCCAGCAGCAACGCCTCATCCCCGACCATGGCGGCGGTGTCGTCCGGTTGCACGCGGTGCACGCCGCGCGAGGCGCCTTTGTAGCCGCGCAACAGGATATGGACGGCGCAGCCACGCTTTCGCAGACGCTGCGCCAGATCCAGCACCAACGTGGTTTTGCCGGCGCCGCCCACGGTGACGTTGCCGCAGCAGATCACTGGCACGGGCGCGCGCCAGCCGGGCCGAGCGACGCGGCGGGCGGTAATGGCGGTGCCAATGGCAGACAAGGGCGACAGGGCCGCGCCCAGCCAGCTATCTCTTCGGAACCAGAACGCCGGGGCGCGGATCATGGGGGCAAAAGGGCCAGCAAGGCCCTCGCGGTGTCGGCGGGGAGCGAGGCGTAGAGCTGGATCGCAGTGTACGCTCGTTCGGTGCGTGCGGTATCGCCGGCCAGCAGGCGCGAGACCGCGGCGGCCAGACTGGCGGCGTCCGAGATTTCCGTTACCGCGTCGGCCTCGCGCAACCGCGCGACGGGGTCGGTGAAGTTGTCCATGTAGGGACCGACCACGACGGGGCAGTGCAGGCGGACTGGCTCCAGCGGGTTCTGTCCGCCGCCCGGTGGCAACAGGCTGCGGCCGACCAGGGCGACGCGGGCCAGGCGGTACCAAAGGCCGAGTTCGCCCAGCGTATCGGCGATCCAGAGGCCGGCGGCGGCGGGCGGCGGTTCCCCGGCGCCTCGGCGTGGGGCATGCAGCGCGGTTGCCAGTTCCGGCCCGCGATCCGGGTGGCGCGGGGCGAGGATTGTCAGCAGGCCGGGGTGTTCGGCGGCGATCAGGGCGTGGGCGGCGGCGACGATGGGTTCCTCGCCGGGGTGGGTGCTGGCGGCGACCCAGACCGGGCGGTCGCCGATCAGTTGGCGCAGTTCCGTCAGTGCGGTGGGGTCGGCGGGCAGTTCCGGGGCGGCGAATTTCAGGTCGCCTGGGCTGTGGACGTGGGTGGCGCCCAAGAACCGGAGGCGGTCGGCGTCTTCCTCGCTGCGGGCGTGGATGCGGGCGAAGCTGCCCAGGACCGATCTGGCGAAGGCGGGGGCGCGACGCCAGTGTTTCAGGCTGTTGGCCGAGATGCGGGCGTTGATCAGCATCATCGGGATGCGGCGGGTCCGGCAGGCGGCCAGGAGGTTTGGCCACAACTCGCTTTCCACGAAGCCGGCGGCGTCCAGGCGCCAGTGGTCCAGGAACCGGGCGGCCCAGGCGGGCACGTCCAGCGGGACGAAGCGGTGGATGACGCGGCCACCGAAGGGCCGACCATCTTCGGCGACCGGAGGCTCCTTGGCCTGAGATGGTCGGGTCAGGCCCGACCATGACGGGGAGGGGTGGGCTGGTGGCATCAAGCCCAGCTCCGGCAGCCGACGTTCCAGCAACTGGGCCGAAGTGACGGTGCCGGTGGTCAGCAGGACCGTGACATCCGCCGTTGCCAGGGCCGAGAGGACGGGAAGCAATGAGACCGTTTCGCCGACGCTCGCCGCGTGCAGCCATATCAGGCGGCCTTGCGGGCGTGGGGTGGGGTCGACGCCCCAGCGTTCCGGCAGGCGTTCGGCGATTTCCTTGCCGCGCTTGACCCGCTGCCTCAGGCTGTAGCGCAGCACCGGGGCGGCCAGGGTGGCCGCCACGCGCCACAAACCCGCTAACGCCGACACAGCAGTTTCGCGCGCTTGGCCGCTCGGTTCAGGGCGTCCGTTATGTCGGGGACGGCCTCGCGCCAAGCGTCGCGGGGGACTTGGATCGATGTGCCGCATACCAGGACGCCTCGGCCGAACGGCAGCGGCACTTTCATACGGTCCCAGGTGCCCAGGGTGATGCCGTTGGCGATGCGGCCGGCGCAGGGCAGGACCGGCACCCCAGCCAACGCGGCGAGTTGTGCCACGCCGGCATCGGCTTCGCGGCGGGGTCCTCGCGGGCCGTCAGGCGTGATGCCGATCAGTTCGCCGTTGGCCAACAGGCGCAGCATGACGCGCAAGGCCGTCGCGCCGCCACGGGTGGACGACCCGAGAACGGGGCTGATCCCGAAGCGGCGCACGATCTCCCCAATAAAGCGGCCGTCGCGGTGGAGGCTGACCAAAGCATGCAGGGGCGTGGGCTTATAGCCGGGGATGCGGGAGGCCAGGATCGCCAGGGCCGGCATCAGCGGCAGATGCTCATGCCAAAAAGCGATGACGCCGGGTTGGCCGAGCGCGTGGGGGGCGACGTTCTCCACCCCGTCGAGCGTCCAGCGTGTCGTGCGCAGGGCGAAGGACAGGTACCAGCCGAGCAGTTTGGCCAGAACGGCCTGGATTTTGGGATGCCGGAGGAGCGATCTCATTGCCGGGGCGGGTAGCACGCGGGGGGAGATGGCGGAAGGTGTTGGAAGGCAGGGCGTTGGATCGATCGCGACCGCACCGCCAAGGATGGCATCGGGCGCAAGGCGCTGTAAGGTGCGCCCGGCCCAATCCAGGCCGCACGACCCAACGGAGGAACCTCAATGGCTTATTCCATGTACGACGCCGCCGTCACCCCCTGTATCCAGCAGCTCACCGCGCTGCTCGGCATCATCGACAAGGCCGCCGCGCACTGCGCCGAGAAGAAGATCGACGAAGCCTGGCTGCTGACCGACCGGCTGTATCCCGACATGTTCAGCCTCGGCCGTCAGATCCGTCA
>Ga0214180_1000300_pt1 | contig 18358 bp, 22 predicted proteins | sample TroBogEpilimnion_22_FD_153018 | JGI IMG/M metagenome (GOLD analysis project Ga0214180, IMG submission 153018) | Freshwater microbial communities from Trout Bog Lake, WI - 16OCT2007 epilimnion | ecosystem: Environmental > Aquatic > Freshwater > Lake > Epilimnion/Euphotic zone | place: Trout Bog... | reverse complement strand
AGGTTGAACGGCAGGGTCAGGACGCCAATTTCTCCATTGCCCTGATATCCGCCAGAGCCGCCGCGATCCTGTCCCTCAGCGAGGCGTCGTTCGGCGGGACAGATAATCTCTTGGGGCGTACGAGATTGAAATCGATATCGCGCAGCGTATCCGGGATATCGCGCGGCATATGCCGGTTTGGAGGCAGAACCCAAATCACCGACTTGTCGGCCGCCCAGGCCGCTCCGAGTTCCGTCAGCACCCATGCACTGCTCAAAGCCGCGCTCGAGAGTACAAAAACCACTGCATCAGCCGCCCGAATTTCTCGCATGACAAATTTTTCCCACTCTTCGCCAGAGACGACTCCCTGGATCGAAGAGGGTGCAATTCCATAGTCCCGCACTGTACAGCCCAGCACTTCCGCAAAAGCCTGATCGGGTCGTGCATACGATATAAAAACCTTATCGGTCACCTGCGATCCTCCCCTTGAGCTCCACGAGATAGGTATCGAACTGATTCAGGTCCCGAACCTGCATATCGGAAAGAGGCCCGGCATTCCTCCTTCTATGGAGGTCCCGCATCGATAGCCCGAACAAAATCGGTCGGACAGGTTTATCATCCATCATCGCGGCGCCGATCTCCGTCCAGAGCCATGCGCGATCCTCGGAGAACGGCGTCACCAGCACAACCATCTCATCGGCCCGCCCGATCTCCCGAAATAGGGCGCGTTTCCACTCGTCCCCGGTCTTGAGATCGTATACATCAAGGAAGGTCTCTGCGCCACACTCGCGGATACATCGCTCCATCTGACGGGCGATCCAGGTGTCGTGCGAGCCATGGGAAATAAAAATCCTCACCGAATAGGCTCATGCACCGTCACCAGCTTCGTCCCGTCCGGGAACGTCGCCTCCACCTGCACGTCGTGGATCATCTCGGCGATCCCCTCCATCACCTGATCGCGGGTGATTACCGACGCCCCGGCCTCCATCAGATCCGCGACCGTCCGACCATCCCTGGCACCCTCGACCACGAAATCGGTGATCAGGGCCACGGCTTCGGGGTGGTTCAGCTTCACCCCGCGCTCCAGCCGGCGACGGGCGACCATCGCGGCCATGCTGATGAGCAACTTATCTTTCTCGCGCGGGGTCAGATTCATTGGAAAACCCTTTCAACACATCCATACGCGCGGCAGCGGCCGAGGCGACCGGATCACAGCCAATGCCGCCGCCACCGCTGAACGCAACGCGGCACTGTCACCGGCCAGCATACGCGCGACCAGCATGCCGTTCCATGCACTGACGCCGATTTCGCCGCCACAATCGGCCAAGGCCGCGCGCACCGGGTCCAGCAGAGCCTCGGCATCGGCGGCAACATGCAGCAGCGTCGCGATCGCACAAGCGCCATCCGCCACCGGCTTGCGGCCCAGCGCCGCCGCGAGGTCGCCGTCCATCCGGATCGCATCGCGCATCAGCCATTGTCCGCCGCGCCGCACCGCCAGCCCATCCCGCAGCCACGCCTCCCTCACCGTCTCCCCCATCGCCGCTCGGCCGAACACCAGAGATTCGACGCCTACAAACCAGGCATTGTCAGCCAAATTTATCTCCAACCGCCGGTCCAGGGCGCAGCGGTCGAACAGAATTGTTTCCTGTGGCAGCCATTCGGCCGATCCACCTTCGGCCACGTCGATCCGCGTGCGGACGTACGACGGCAAGCCTCCGGGCGGCGCGCGGTAGAAGCGTTCCGCCGCCTGGGCGGAAAACGTCGCCCGCGCGCCCTCCCCTACCGCGAACACGGAGGACAGCCGGTCGCCGCTGGCGACACCGCCCGACGTGTTCAAAGTGGTGACATCCGCCCAACCGGCGCTCACCGGTCGGGGAAAGCGCGCTTTCAGGCAGCCGGCCTGACGCAGCCCGTCGAGCACGGTCTCCGCCCCGCGCCGCTTGAACGACACGCGCAGATCCCCGACCGCCCGTTGCAGGTCAGACTGAGAGGCGCCGTCGTACATCGGCTTCGTCAAGATCCTCCCGCCGCCCGGACAGCACGATGTCGCCGCGATCCATGACCGCGATCGTCTGCGCCAACTCCTGGGCAAAATCGAAATATTGTTCGACCAGCAGGATGGCCATCTCGCCGCGGGAGCGCAACAGGTCGATCACCCGGCCAATGTCTTTGATGATGCTGGGCTGAATGCCCTCGGTCGGTTCGTCCAGCACGATCAGGCGGGGTTTCATGACCAAAGCCCGTGCAATGGCGAGCTGCTGCTGCTGCCCGCCGGACAGGTCGCCGCCGCGGCGCCCGAGCATGGATTTCAGGACGGGGAAGAGGTCGAAGATTTCGTCGGGGACCCGGCGTTGGCCGCGCGGGAGGACGGCGAAACCGGTTTCCAGGTTTTCCCGGACGGTCAGCAGGGGGAACACGTCGCGGCCTTGCGGCACCCAGGCGATGCCGCGGCGGGCGCGTTCGTAAATGGGCAGTCGGGTGATGTCTTCCCCCTCCCACTCGATCGTGCCGGATGAGACCGGGTGGGCGCCGGTGATGGCGCGGAGCAAGGACGTTTTGCCGACGCCGTTGCGGCCGAGCAGGCAGGTGACGGCGCCGGGGACGGCCTGGATGGAGACCTGGCGGAGCGCGATCGCGGCGCCGTAGTGCAGGTCGATGCTGTTTACTTCGAGCATTGATCAATGCCTTTTTCCGTCATGGTCGGGCTTGACCCGACCACCTCAGGCCAACGGGATAAAGGTGGTCGGGTCAGGCCCGACCATGACGGCAGATAAGACGACATCCTCACCGCCCCAAATACACTTCGATGACCTTCGGATCGGCGCTTACGTGGTCGATCGATCCGTCGGACAGCACCGAACCCTCATGCAGCACCGTCACCTTCACATCCAGCGCCCGCACGAACGCCATGTCGTGTTCGACGACCACGACGCTGCGGGTCTTGTTGATCTCGCGCAGCAGTTCGGCGGTCTGTTCGGTCTCAGCGTCGGTCATGCCGGCGACAGGTTCGTCGACCAGGAGCAATTGAGGCTCCTGCGCCAGCAGCATGCCGATTTCCAGCCATTGTTTTTGCCCATGCGACAGGTCGCCGCCGCGCTTGTCGCGGAATTCCTGGAGACGGACCGTTTCCAACACGGACTCGATCCGGCGCTGCTCGTCGGCCGTTTCCTTGGCCCACAGGGAAAACCGGGGTCGCCGGTCGCCGGCCAAGGCCAGCAAAATATTGTCCCAGACCGTATGAGGTTCGAACACCGTCGGCTTCTGGAATTTGCGGCCGATACCCAACGCGGCGATGGCGGGTTCGTCCAGCTTGGTCAGATCGGTGCTGGCACCGAACTGCACCTTGCCGGTATCCGGCCGGGTGCGGCCGGTGATGACATCCATCATCGTGGTTTTCCCGGCGCCGTTGGGGCCGATCACCGCGCGCATCTCGCCCTTTTCCAAATAGAGCGACAGCGCGTTCAGGGCGCGAAATCCGTCGAAGGTGACGGTCACGCCGTCCAAGTAAAGCAGGGTGTCGCCTTCGCTCATGCGGTGCGCCTCCCGAACAGGCCCATGACGCCCTTGGGCAAGCACAAGGTCACGAAAATAAACAGCGCGCCCAACGCATACAGCCAGTATTCCGGCAGCACGCCGGTGAACCAGGTCTTGCCGAAATTCACGATCACGGCGCCCAGAATGGCACCGCTGAGTGTGCCGCGCCCGCCGACGGCGACCCAGATCACGGCCTCGATGGAGTTGGCGGGGGCGAACTCGCTGGGGTTGATGATGCCGACCTGCGGCACGTATAGCGCGCCGCCGATGCCGGCCATGATGGCGGACAGGACCCAGACCACCAGTTTGTAGGATTCCGGACGATAACCCAGGAAGCGCGTGCGAGATTCGGTGTCGCGCACCGCGATCAGCACCTTGCCGAAGCGCGACGTCGTCAAGCCGCGCGCCAGCAGATACTGGCCGCACAGGAACGCCGCCGAGATCACCAGCAAGGCCGATCGTGTGGAGTCCGCCTGGACCGAGAAACCGAGAATGTCCTTGAAATCAGTCATCCCGTTATTGCCGCCGAAGCCCATGTCGTTGCGGAAGAACGCCAGCAGCAGCGCGTAGGTCAGCGCCTGGGTGATGATCGACAAATACACGCCCGTGACACGCGACCGGAACGCCAGATATCCGAACACCAGCGCCAATATTCCCGGCACCAACAGGACCATGAAACAGGCAAACCCGAACCACTCGAACCCCTGCCAATACCAAGGCAGCGCCTTCCAGCCCAGGAACACCATGAAATCCGGCAGCGTCGCGTTGCCGTAAACGCCCCGCGTGCCGATCTGGCGCATCAGGTACATGCCCATCGCGTAGCCGCCCAGCGCGAAGAACGCCGCATGCCCGAGCGAGAGAATGCCCGCGAAACCCCAGACCAGATCGACGGCCAAGGCCAGCATGGCGAAGCACAGATATTTGCCGGCCAGCGCGATCACATAGGTCGGCACGTGCAGCGCCGAACTCAGCGCCGTGGATTGGTTCAGCAGCGCCAGACACAGCGGCACGCCGAAGGTCAGGCCCAACGTCAGCCAGGCGGTGCGGTCGAGCTTCACGATTCCACCGCCCGGCCCTTGAGCGGGAACATCCCGCGCGGACGCCTTTGGATAAACAGGATCAGCAACACCAGCACCACGATCTTGGCCATGACGGCGCCGGCCACCGGCTCCAGGAATTTATTGACGATGCCCAGGGTCAGCGCCCCCAAAGTCGTGCCCCACAGATTGCCGACTCCGCCGAACACCACGACCATGAAACTGTCGATGATGTAGCTCTGCCCCAGGTTCGGCGACACGTTGTCGATCTGCGACAGCGCCACCCCAGCCATACCGGCCACACCCGATCCCAGGCCGAACGTCAGCGCGTCGATCCATGGCGTGCGGATGCCCATCGCCGCCGCCATGCGCCGGTTCTGCGTCACCGCCCGCATGCGCAGCCCCAACGATGTGTAGCGCAACGCCCCCATCAGTGAGGCCAGAACGGCGATGGAAAACAGGATGATGTACATCCGGTTCCAGGTCAGCGTCAGCCCGCCCAGTTCCGTCGCGCCGCTCATCCAGCTCGGCGTGTCCACATCCTTGTTATTGGCGCCGAAAATCGACCGCACCGCCTGTTGCAAGCCCAGAGAAAGACCCCAGGTCGCCAGCAACGTCTCCAGCGGGCGCCCATACAGCCAACGGATCAGCAGCCGTTCGATCGCCACCCCAACCGCGCCCGAGACCAAAAACGCCATCGGGATCGCGAACAGCAGGCTCGTCGCATAAATGCTCGGCGTGTAGGCGCGCATGAACTGCTGCACGACGAAGGTCGTGTAGGCGCCGATCATCACCATCTCGCCATGCGCCATGTTGATGACGCCCATGACCCCGAAGGTGATCGCCAACCCGGCCGCCGCCAGCAACAGCACGGACCCGAGGCTCAGGCCGTAATAGACGCTCTGCGCCACGCTCCAGACCTGTGCCATGCGGTCGATGCCGGTGATCGCCGTGGTGATCGCGTCCACGACGGAAGCGGGCTGACCGGACAAAGACGCCAGGAAGCCGCGCGCTTCGATATCGCCGCGCGCACGCAGCACCGCGACGGCGGCAACCCGGTCAACCTCGGCACTGTCGGGAGACATCAGGAGGGCAGCGGCTCGCGCCTGTTCCATTTTCAGTTTTACGCCCGCGTTGGTTTCGGTCGCCAAAACCTTGTCCAAGGCTGGCAACGCAGCGGGATCGTGGGATTTGAACACGGCCTCGGCAGCCTCGCGCCGCGCCGCCACATCGGGCGCGAACAGGCGCAACACGCCAAGGGCGGCATCGATCGCGCCGCGAACGCTGTTGTTGACGCGCACCGGTTTCAGCGCACCCGGCTGCTCAACCTCGCCGCTCAGCGCGTCGGCGAATTCGCCATCGTCCTGTTTGACGAACAGCGCCTTGTCGGTTCGGACGAACAGTTTGCCGGCTTGCAGCGCCCCGATGATCGCGGCGGCACGGGGATGGCCGGAATAAGAGAGTTGTTCGACACCCGCCCTTACGGATCCGAAACTCGGCGACGCCAGCGCATCGACAGCCTCAGCGGCCTGATCCGCTCGGGCGCCCACCGGAAACGCCGCCAGCATCACGAGCAGAAAGGCGGCAAGCAGACGGCGCATCGGACATTCCTTGTAGACAGCGTAGGGGTGACTGGGGAGGAACAGCCACCCCCAACGCCTCGGTCAGGCCTTCTTACCGGTCGAGCACTGACCGGTTTTGACGTTGAAAGCCCCACACTTCAGCGGCGCGCGCCAGTCGCCGATCAGGTCCTTCGTGTCGGCGACGTAGGGCGACCATTCCTGGGCGACCACGAGGCCGGGTGTCGTCGAAACGGCGTTGATCTGGCCGTCGGCCTGGATCTCGCCGATCAGCACCGGCTTGGTGATGTGGTGGTTCGGCATCATCGCCGAATAGCCGCCGGACAGGTTCGGCACGGACACGCCCAACATTTCGTCGATCACGGCGTCGGACGCGGTGGTGCCGGCGGCCTCGACCGCTTTCACCCACATGTTGAAGCCGATGTAGTGGGCTTCCATCGGATCGTTGGTGGTGCGCTTCGGCTTGCCGGTGAACTTGTGCCAAGCGTCGATGAACTTCTTGTTGTCGGCGTTATCGACGCTCATGAAGTAGTTCCAGGCGGCCAGATGGCCGACCAGCGGCTTGGTGTCGATGCCGGCCAGTTCTTCCTCACCCACGCTGAACGCCACGACGGGAATATCGGTCGCCTTGATGCCCTGGTTGCCGAGTTCCTTGTAGAAGGGAACGTTGGCGTCGCCGTTGATGGTGGACACCACGGCGGTCTTCTTGCCGGCGGAGCCGAATTTCTTGATCGAGGCCACGATGTTCTGCCAATCCGAATGGCCGAACGGCGTGTAGTTGATCATGATGTCTTCTTTGGCGACACCCTTGGCGATCAGATACGCTTCCAGAATCTGGTTGGTGGTGCGCGGGTAGACGTAGTCGGTGCCGGCCAGTACCCAGCGTTGCACCTTGTTTTCCTTCATCAGGTAATCCACGGCCGGGATCGCCTGCTGGTTCGGTGCGGCGCCGGTGTAGAAGACGTTACGGCTGCATTCCTGGCCCTCGTACTGCACGGGGTAGAACAGGATGGAGTTCAGTTCCTCGAACACCGGCAGCACGGATTTGCGCGACACCGAGGTCCAGCAGCCGAAGGTCGCGGCGCATTTCTCGACGGAAATCAGCTGACGGGCCTTTTCGGCGAACAGCGGCCAGTTGGACGCGGGGTCGACGACGACCGCTTCCAGCTTCTTGCCGAGCAGGCCGCCCTTGGCGTTTTGCTGCTCGATGAGCATCATCATGACGTCTTTGAGGGTGGTTTCGCTGATCGCCATGGTGCCGGACAGCGAGTGAAGAATGCCGACCTTGATGGTGCCGGCAGCGCCTTGCGCGGCGGCTTCCTTCACCGCGCCGACGGCGGCGACAGTCGCGGCGGCCGCGCCCAGGCGAGCCAGTCCGCGACGAGAAATCGTGGGTAGATTGAATGCCATATGCCTCTGTCCTGCTTCCCCGGTGCGGGTTGGTTGCACGCCGTGGCGGGCCTTGAACGACGCCGCTGGCTGGGGAATATGCAACCTACGTGCCAACTGGACTTGCGTTACGGGACGGGCAGACAGCGCCGTTCGCGCATCCCCGTCTGACGATTCAAAGGGCAATCGGCGGTCAATGTCTATATATTGGGCATATTGCCGCCCACCCGAATGTCAAACAGCAAGAAGGCGCCCGCACGATGTGCGAGCGCCTCAATGTGCGGAACGTTCGGCCGGATCACCCCACGGGATCGAGCACGACCACCGGGATCTCCCGCCCTTCAGCCTTTACCTGATAATCGGCGAAGGGCGGCCATATCTTCACCGCTTCGACCCAGAGCCGAGCACGCTCCTCGCCGGTGGCCGTGCGGGCAACGGCTTTGGTTTTGCGGGTGCCGACCTGCACCTCCACGTTCGCATCGCCGAGGATATTGTTGTACCAGCCAGGATGCTTCGGGGCGCCGCCTTTGGAGGCGATGACGAAATAGCCGTCGCCGGCCTGACCGTAGAATAGCGGAAACATGTATTTTTGCCCGGATTTACGGCCGGTCGTGGTTAGCAGCAGCGACGGTACGGCGATCTCCGGCAGGCCTTCCCGCTTGATGGTGTAGATATGGCCGTCGGTGCCGCCGCTGGCGAGGTAACGGTTGGCGTGTTCGATCATCCATTGCGGGAGGTTCGGGGCGAGTGCGGCATCGGTCATGGAGGGCTATCCTTGTGGTTGCGGGTCGGTATATCGCGGCCGGAGGAAGAAGGCGAAATCGACGGCCTGGCGCGCGTTCCGCTAAGACCACAACCGCCGCAACGGCCCATCCCCGCCGGCCACCGGATCGGCGACCGGGGCCGCGACGGCGGCGATATTGCGGACGGCTTCATCGTACTCCCCTGCCCTGCCCCGGAACGTATCCGGCGGTTCCGCATTGTCCGGGTAAGCGCCGACGATCAGCAGATCGGCGCTTTGCCGCTGGTTGCAATGCGCGACCCCGGCCGGGATCACCACCACGTCGCCGGCCGATACCGTCAATTCCTGCCCGTTCGGCCCGCCGAACAGCACGGTCGCGGACCCGCGCGCGATCCCCAGTGCCTCATGCGCGTTGCTGTGGAAATGGTGGAAGGAAAAGACCCCGTCGCGCCACGCGGGCGGCCAGCGGTTGGCAGCGAACAGGGCTTCGATCGCGGCGGGGTCGGCGGCAACGGCCGCCTTGTAGACAAGCAGAGGTTGGCGGGCGTTCGGGATGGCGCCTTCGGGGGCGAATACGAATGTCTGGGGGTATTGGGTCATGCGACGGTCTCCTCCGCGTCATCTTCCTCCCCATAGCCGATCAGCCGCAAGGCCCGTCCCTTGATCCCGCGTTGCGCCGCGGCGTGGATCAGCGGGGCTTCCCAGCCGTGGGTCACCCGGACTTCGGCCGCACCGGTGTCGTCGATGGTGCGGTTCAGCTCCGCCCAATCGGCGTGATCGGACACGATCAGCGGCAGTTCCGCGCCGCTGGCCTTGGCGCGTTGCCGCACCCGCATCCAGCCGGACGCCGCGACAATCAGCGGGTTTTTTGCCAGCGGCACCGCGGAGCCCGGAGGCGCCAGGACGATGGCACCGGCCAGACGGTCGGTGATCCGCAGCGGCTGGATATCGCCGAGTGCGATGCCGTGATCCCGATAGACCTGCGACATCGCCAGCAACGCCGGATGCAAATACACCGGCGCATCCCACCCGGCGCGCCGCAGCAACGCGATCATCCGCTGGCATTTGCCCAGGCTGTAACACCCGACGACATGGGTCCGTTCGGGGAATAGCGTCACGCTGGTCAGCAAACGGGCAATCTCCTGTTCCGGCGGGGGATGGAGGAAAATGGGCAGGCCGAACGTGGCCTCGGTCACGAACACGTCGCAGGCGATGGGTTCGAAGGGGGCGCAGGTGGGGTCCGGCGTGCGCTTGTAATCGCCGCTGACCACGACGCGCGTGCCCCGGTATTCGATGGCGATTTGCGCGCTGCCCAACACATGCCCGGCCGGCTGCAGCCACAGTTTCACGCCGTCGATGCCGATCGTGTCCCCGTAGGCCAGCGCCTGTAGCTGCCCGCCGGCGCGCTTGGCCCCCATGCGGGCAAGCATCAGCGCCAGAGTCTCGCGCGTCGCCAGCACCGCCTTATGCCCGGGACGCGCATGATCCGAATGCGCATGCGTGATCACCGCTCGGTCTACGACGCGGGAGGGGTCGATGAAGAACCCGCCGGGCTCGCAATACAGGCCCTGCGGCAGCGGTTTCAGCCAAGTGTCGGGGTGCGGCATGGGGGCAGTGTGGCACATTGCGTTGACATGTCCATATCCGGACTGCATGATCCAATCCCGACTCTGGAGCCACGCTATGGCCCTTCAAACCGCCGAACGCACCCGCCCCTACCGCCTCGACGCCGACCGCTTCGCGCCTGCCAACCGGCGCCGGCTGAGCGGTCCGGGCCTGCGCACGTTCCTGGCGATTGCCGACGTGTGGGGCCTGACCGAACAGGAACGCCTGCTCATTCTCGGTACTCCCTCACGCTCCACCTACTACGGCTGGAGCAAAGCAGCCCGCGACGATCGCGATCTGCTGCTGCCGGCCGATACACTGATCCGCATCTCCGCCGTTCTTGGCATTCATAAAGCGCTGCAAATCCTGTTCGCGACCGGCCGCGAACAAGTGGACTGGCTGAAAAATGCCAACCGCGCCTTACCTTTCGCCGGCCAGGCCCCGATGGCCTTGATTGCCGGCGGTACGCAGGACGGGCTGATGGCTGTGCGCCGCTTTCTCGACGCCGCGCGGGGCGGGCAGAGCATGGCGCCCAACGCCGCCGACGACGCATTCGCCCCGCTCACCGACGACGACATCGTCTTCGCGTGACCCAGGCGCCCTCGCCGGCATCGCGGCTTATCGCCTCCCGCTTTCCACCCATCGGTGCGTTCGATGCGGTCGCAACGCCCAAGGACCTCGCGGCTGTCATGGAACTGGAGGGTTGGACCAACGACCGCCTCGTCGCTGAACGACTCGCGCGCCTTCCGCGTTCCGAATGGGTGTTCGGGTCTGGGAACAGCAGTGTCGTCATGGCCGCATTCCTGCACGCCGCGCCGGAGGGCGGCCGGTTCAACGGTGCCGAGTTGGGGGCCTGGTACGCCGCCGCGGCCGTCGCGACGGCGATCGCGGAAGTGGCGCATCATCTCCGCCGCGAAGCCGTCGCACGCGGCCTGCCGGAAGTCCGCCGCACCTTTCGCTGTTACCGCGCCACGCTGAACGGAGAGGATTACGTCGACCTTCGCGGCCACGACCGACCCGACCTCTACGCACCCGGCAGTCACGCGGCGTCTCAGATTTTCGGGGAAGCCGCGCGGGCGGCGGGCCGCGACGGAATCGTTTACGACAGCCTGCGCCACAAGGGCGGCACCAACATCGTTGCCTTCCGTCCCGGGCTCATTGTGGATGTCGTTCAAGCCGAACATTACGACCTGCTCGTCCCGCTCCAGGGCCGGATCGTCGCACGCCTTTTGTAAACGCGTTGCCCAACGGCGCGGGGTACGGGACACTCCCCAACAGGAGGCCCTACCCCATGTCGCACCAGCCCAACGCCTTGGCCCAGATCCAGCGCCAGATCATGTGGAACCGCCTGATCGCGGTCGTGGAAGAACAGGCGCAGATCATGATTCGCACCGCGTTCTCCACCACGGTGCGCGAAGCCGGGGACCTGTCCGCCGGCATCTTCGACCGGCACGGGCGGATGATGGCGCAGGCGGTGACAGGCACGCCGGGGCACGTGAATTCCATGGCCGAAAGCGTCGGGCACTTTCTGAAGAAATTCCCGCTGCACACCATGCGGCCGGGCGATCACTACATCACCAACGACCCCTGGCTGGGCACCGGGCATCTGCACGATCTGACCGTTGTCACGCCGGCTTTTCATAACAATGTCGCGGTCGGCGTGTTCGCCAACACCGCGCATGTGATCGACATCGGCGGCCTGGGCATGGGGCCGGAGGGACGGTCGGTGTTCGAGGAAGGGATGTATATCCCCATCGTCAAATGCTTCGACCAAGGCGTGCCGAACGAAACCTTTTTCGATTTCATGCGCGCGGGATCGCGGCTGCCGGTGGAATTGGAGGGCGATATTTACTCGCTCTGTGCCTGCAACGATGCCGGCGCGCGCCGTCTGGTGGAAATGATGGCGGAGTTCGAGATGGACAGTCTCGATCCCCTGGCCGACTTCATCTTCGACCTTTCCCGACGCGCCACGCTGGCGGAAATCGCGCGACTGCCGCGCGGGGTGTTCGGCGGGGAAATCTGGTCGGATGGGTACGAGGAACCGGTGAAGCTCCAGGCTTCGATGGAAATTCTGGACGATGCCATCGAGGTGGATTTCGCGGGGACATCGGGGCTTTCGTCACGGGGCATCAACGTTCCGCCGGCGTATTGCCGAGCGTATGCGAGCTTCGGGATCAAGTGCGTGGTGGCGCCGGAGATACCGAATAATTGGGCGTCTCTGGCACCGTTTCGGATGAAAATACCGGAGGGTTGCATCCTGAATGCCCCGCGTCCGTATCCGGTTTCGGTGCGGCATGTGATCGGGCATTTGCTGCCGGATCTCATGATGGGGTGTTTGCATCAGGCGGTGCCGGATCGGGTAACGGCCGAGGGGGCGTCATCGCTCTGGAATCCGCCGCTGCGGGGCGGCTCGTCGGTGTCCGGTCAGGCGCGCGGCAACAAGCCGGTGATCGGGGATTTCGAGATTATCACCTTTAATTCCGGCGGCACGGGCGCGCGTCCGACGGCGGATGGCTTGGATGCGACGGCGTTCCCGTCGGGTGTGCGAACGATGCCGGTGGAGGCGACGGAGAACGTTGCCCCCATCGTGATATGGCGGAAGGAATTGAAGCCGGATTCCGGTGGCGCCGGGCGGACGCGGGGCGGGGTCGGGCAGATCATGGAAATCGCGACCAAGGGCGATCTGGAATTCGCGGTGAATGCCTCCTTCGATCGCATCGGGCATGCACCGAAAGGGCGCGAGTCCGGGCACGATGGCGGCGCGGGCGTCGTGAAGTTCAAGTCCGGCACGCTGCTTCGCACCAAGGGCTACCAAATTATTCCCGATGGCGACCGGTTGATCCTGGAACTGCCGGGCGGCGCTGGCATGGGCGATCCTGCGACACGCGATCCCGCGGCGGTGGCGCGCGATGTGCGCGATGGGCTGGTGTCGGCGGAAAACGCTCGTAATTTGTATAAGATCGACCCGACTACCGCTCGGAGGACCGCATAAATGCGCTGCGATCTGATCATCCGCGATGCCACCGTGTTCGACGGCACCGGCAAACCGCGCTTCAAGGCCGATATCGGCGTGACCGGGGACCGTATCGTTGCGGTGGGCGATCTGAGTGCCTCATCGGGCGACCGGGAAATCGTTGCGACCGGTAAAGCGGTGGCGCCGGGCTTTATCGATGCGCATACGCACGACGATCGCGCTGTGCTGTGCGGACCGGAATGCATGCTGTGCAAGATGTCGCAGGGCGTGACGACGGTTGTCGTGGGGAATTGCGGGATTTCGCTGTCGCCCGTCCGCATGAAATCGCGGCCGGTGCCGCCGCTGGATTTGTTGGGCGAGGAATCCTGGTTTTCGTTCGACAGCTTCGGGGAATACGCGGACCGGTTGGCCCGCGATCCCTCTCCAGTGAACACCTACGCGCTGATCGGCCATATGTCGTTGCGGGTGGAAGCCATGAACGGCGACACGCAGCGCGCCGCGACGGATCGCGAAGCCGAACACATGCGCAAACGGCTGGCGGAGGCGCTGGCGCAGGGCGGATCGGGGTTTTCCACCGGGCTGTATTATCCGCCGAACGCGATGGCCCCGACGGACGAGGTCATCGCCGTGGCCGAGGCATTGCGCGCCGCCGGCGGCATCTACGTCACCCATATGCGCGATGAGGCCGACGATGTGCTGGTTTCCATCGAGGAAACCTTGAAAATCGGGCGCGCCGTCAACGCGCCGGTGGTGATCAGCCACCACAAATGCTCGATGCCCGAGAATTTCGGGCGTTCTTCCGAAACCCTGCCGCTGATCGATGCGAGTGCGTTGAAGCAGAAAGTGGATTTCGACGTTTACCCCTACGCCGCCGGCTCCACCGTGCTGATGCCGCACCGGTTGCGGCTGGATGTGCCCGTGCAGATCACCTGGTCCGTGCCGCACCCGGAATACGCCGGACGGATGCTGGACGATCTCGCGCGCGAATGGGGATTGGAGCCGAAACAGGCCGCCGAACGGCTAACCCCGGCGGGGGCGATCTATTTCCAGATGGATGAACCGGATGTGCAACGTATCCTCCAGCATCGTCTATCGATGATCGGCTCCGACGGGTTGCCGCACGATTCCTATCCGCATCCTCGGCTTTGGGGCACGTTTCCGCGGGTGTTGGGGCATTACGCGCGCGACCTCGGGTTGTTCAGCATGGAGGAAGCGGTGCGGAAAATGACCGGGCACACGGCAGAAGTGTTCGGGATGACCGATCGTGGGGTTATTCGCGTTGGAGCCTATGCCGATCTGGTGTTGTTCGATCCGGCGACGGTGAAGGATGCGTCCACCTACGACGCGCCCACGGCGCCTTCGACCGGCATCGTCGAGACCTGGGTGAACGGGCGGTCGTCCTATGTCTACGGCCAAGGCGCGACGGCGGAACGGGCGGGGCGGCTGGTGACGCGAAACCGAACATAAGCCAGCGAATTTTTTTCTCCGCCGTTAACCTTTTCTTAACCAATCGCTGTCATCCTCCCCCGCATGGACCCGACACGCATTGGTATTTTCGACCTCGCGCAAAAGCGCATGGCCTGGGCCGAACAGCGGCAGGCGGTGCTGGCGAAAAATATCGCCAACGCCAATACGCCGCATTTCCAGCCCGCCGACGTGCCGGATTTCGCCAAGACCCTGTCCGGCGTGACCGGCATGGGGATGGCGCAGACGCACCCGACCCATCTGACCGGGTCGGGTGCGTCCAGCGCCGGCTTGGTCAAGCCGCGCCCGATGGCCAGGTCGCCGGACGGCAACGGGGTGGCGATGGACCAGCAATTGACGAAGGTCGCCGACACCGAAACCGCGCAGTCGCTGACCACCACCATCTACAAGAAATACATGGGGTTATTCGGAATCGCGTTGGGCAAGGGCGGCCCGTGATGAAAGGATCGTGACACCATGAACGTCGATCTGACAAAATCGATGACCGTCTCCGCGGCGGGGATGGAGGCGCAGACGCAGCGGCTCAGGGTTATCGCCGAGAACCTCGCCAATCAGTCCACCACCGCCAGCGCCCCCGGCGGCGATCCGTACCGGCGGAAGACCATCACGTTCGAAAACCAGCTCGACCGAGCAAGCGGTGTGGAAACGGTGAAGGTGAAGGAAATCGGGACCGACAAAGGCGAACTGCCGCGCCGCTACGAACCCGCCAACCCCGCCGCCGACGCTCAGGGCTACGTGAAACTGCCCAACGTCGACAGCTTCATCGAGATGATGGACATGCGGGAGGCAGAGCGGTCGTACAACGCCAACCTCGCCGCCATGCAGGCCTCGCGGAGCATGATGAACCGCACGATCGAGTTGCTGAAATGACCGAGATTCCGTCGATCACCGTCACCCCCTCGACCGCCGCCCGCGCTTATGCGCGTACGGAGGCTGGGGACTTCGGCACGACTCTTCAGAAAGCGATGGAAACCGCCGTCGACGCCGGCCACCAGGCCGACACCCAGGCCGCGAAGGCGCTGACCGGCAGCGGCAACCTGACCGACGCGATCACCGCCTTGTCGCGCGCCGAACTGACGCTGCAAACCGCGACGGCGATCCGCGACCGGATGGTGCAGGCGTATCAGGACATCGTGAAGATGCCGATATGAGGGGGCGTCGATCCCGGGACGGTCGCCTATTGCTTCGGACGCGGCAAGGACATTCCCTTTTCGTCATGGTCGGGCTTGACCCGACCATCCCATGCGGCAGGAAATCGCGGAATTGTGCAGTCGGCGATCCTCGGGTCGAGCCCGAGGATGACGGGAAAAAAACAGCTTCCGGCCATAGTCGCTTACCCCTCCCACAAGGCCGCGTGCACCGCCCCCTCCCCCCATGACCGCCGCCGACACCGGCGCCCTTCTGGCCGAGGCCATGATGGTCATCGTCAAGCTCGGCGGCCCACCGCTGGTCGCGGCGCTTGTCGTCGGCGTCCTCATCGCGCTGTTTCAGGCCGTCACGCAGATCAACGAGGCCACATTGTCCTTCATCCCCAAGCTGCTCGCGTTGGGGGTGACGATGATGCTGCTGGGGTCGTTCATGTTCGGCACCCTGTCCAGCTACACCGCGCTGCTGTTCGACCGCATCGTCGCGGCCGGCGGGTCCTGATGGAACTGCCCCCCGATCTCGACCATTGGGCCTACGGCCTGATGCTGGTCCTCGCCCGCGTTGGAGCGGCCATGACGCTGCTGCCGGGGTTGGGAGAGGCCGCGCCGCCCGCGATGGTGCGCGCCGGTCTGGCGTTGGGGATCGCCCTGCTGCTGCTGCCGGTTCTGCTGCCCGACCTGCCGCCTCCGCCCGATGCCGGCGCCAGGGCCGGGCTGGCGATCACCGGGGAAATCGTCACCGGCCTGTGGTTCGGCTGGCTCGCCCGCGTGCTGGCGCTGGCGCTGTCCACCGGGGCGCAATTCATCGCTTACACGATCGGGATTTCCAACGTGCTGCAATCGGACCCCGAACTCGGCCCGCAAACCACCGCCGTCGCCCGCCTGTTCGACGCCGCCGCCCCGCTGCTGATCCTTCTGACCGGCCTCTACCGCATGCCGCTGAGCGCGCTGGAGGGCCTGTATCGCCTGATCCCCGCCGGCACGATGCTGCCCCCCGCCGACAGTCTGCAAACCGTCCTGCGCTGGATGGCGGACGGGTTCGTGCTGGCGCTGCGCCTCGCCGCGCCGTTCGTGTTGGCGAGCCTCGTGTGGCACGTCGCCACCGGCCTGCTGGCCCGCTTCCTGCCACGGTTGCAGGTCTATTTCGTCGCCGTCCCCGGCCAAATCCTCGGCGGCTTTCTGCTCCTGACCGCCCTGTCCAGCGCCCTGCTGTCCGCGTGGCTGGAGGCCTTGCGCACCGGTTTCGCCGGCTTACCTGGCACCGGCTAACCCATGTCCGGCAGCGCGCGCGAGGACCGGACACAGGAAGCCACCCCGAAACGCCTGCAAAAGGCGCGGGAGGAAGGACGCGTTCCCGTCTCCCGCGAGTTGGTCAATCTGGCCGGCCTCGGCGGGGTCACGCTGGCTATTATTTACGCCGCCCCCGCGACGATGCGAGACCTCGGCCTGCGCCTGAGCCTGTTCCTGTCCCACGCCGACGCCCCGGCGCTGATCGGCCCCGAGGCGTTTTCACGAGCGGGATCGGCCCTGCTGCGCGGCATCGCCCCGTTCGTGCTGGCCGCCATGGCCGCGGGGGCGTTGGGGGTATTGGTCCAAACCGGCTTCCTGCTCCGTCCCTCCGCCTTGCACCCGGATGTCTCGCGCCTGAACCCCGCCGCCGGCCTGAAACGCCTGTTCGGGGCCGAGGGCGCGATGGAGGCGCTGAAATCCATCGCCAAGCTGCTGGTCATGGGCTGGGCGGTGTGGCTGGCGGTCAAGGGCGCGATCCCGGTGCTGACCGCCCTGCCCTTCCAGGACCCGCGCTTGCTGCTGTCCCGCGCGATGGCGCCGGTCGGACAGGTGCTGTTCGCGGTGCTGGGCGTGCAGGCGGCGGTGGCGCTGCTGGATGTGCTCTGGAGCCGCATGCGCTTCGCCCAGCAAATGCGCATGAGCCGGCAGGACATTCTCGACGAACAGCGGGAATCCGACGGCGACCCCAAGATCAAAGCCCGCATCCGCCAACTGCGGACCCAGCGCGCCCGACGCCGCATGCTGGCGGCGGTGCCGAAGGCGACAGTGGTCATTACCAACCCCACCCATTACGCTGTCGCTCTGGCGTACGACCGAACGAAAAACGCCGCGCCGCGCGTGGTGGCGAAGGGAGTGGACTCGATGGCGGCCCGCATCCGGGAGGTAGCGATGGAACACCGCGTGCCGCTGGTGGCCAACCCGCCTTTGGCCCGCGTGCTGCATCTGGTGGAGCTGGACGCCGAAATCCCCGCCGAACATTTCAAGGCGGTCGCCGAAATCATCGCCTATGTCTGGCGTTTGAACCGGGGGGCGCGTCGATGACCGACGAACGGTTGCTGCACGACCTCCGGCATTTGCTGACGGCTGTGCTTGGGGCGCTGGATGAGGACAACCCGGCCATCGCCCGCGCCGCTGCCGTCCAGGTGGCAGCTTTGCTGGGGGAGGCGGCAGGGTCGGTCGCTTTGCGAGAGGCCGTGTTGTTAGTGCGCGGCGTGGTCGGGCCGTCGATCCAACTGGTGGCGGTGATCCCCAACCCGGACCTGACGATCCCGGTCGCCCTCCTGCGCGTCCTGACCAACCTCGCCGCCAACGCGCGCGACGCGATGCCCGACGACGGTACGCTGACGCTGACCTGCGAGCAGGACGGAGACGCCGTCACCATCGCCATCCAGGACACCGGCCCCGGAATCCCGGCGGATGTCGTGGAACGCATGTTCGAACCGGGCTTCAGCACTAAAGGCAGCACCGGCCTGGGCCTGGCGATCGTACGCGAAACCGTCGCCGAGGCCGGCGGTTCGGTCGCGGTGGATAGCGCCGAGGCACAAGGCACCACGGTCACGGTCCGCTGGCCCCTCCCCCCGTCATGGTCGGGCTTGACC
>Ga0214180_1000295_pt1 | contig 18643 bp, 18 predicted proteins | sample TroBogEpilimnion_22_FD_153018 | JGI IMG/M metagenome (GOLD analysis project Ga0214180, IMG submission 153018) | Freshwater microbial communities from Trout Bog Lake, WI - 16OCT2007 epilimnion | ecosystem: Environmental > Aquatic > Freshwater > Lake > Epilimnion/Euphotic zone | place: Trout Bog... | reverse complement strand
GCGGACGATTGGCTCACCAAAAAGTTGCAGCCGTTGCTGGCTGTCGCGGCGCTGGGCTGGACAGGCACGAAGAACATGATCGCCACCACCAGCCTGAAGATCGATAACCCGTTGAATACCCGGTACTGGTCCATGGTGCCCTACCGCATCGGAACCGGAACGGAAGCGCGGGCGGTCAAATACTCCGCGGCGCCGTGCGAGGCGACGCCGGCCGCGATACCGGAAACGACCGATCCCAACTACTTGCGCAAAGCCATGGCCGCCACTTTGGCCAAAGGCTCGGCCTGCATGCGCCTGATGGTGCAGCCACGGACCGATCCGGACACGCAAAGCGTGGAAGACCCCCGCACCGAATGGATGGAGGACAAGGCCCCGTTTTACCCGGTGGCCGAAATTACCATCCCGGCGCAGACATTCGATACGCCAGCGCAGAACACGGCGTGCGAGAAGGAAACCTATTCGCCCTGGCACGCGCTGCCCGAACACCGGCCGCTGGGCGGGGTCAACCGGATGCGGAAGGCGATTTACGAGCGGATCGAGGCGCTTCGGCTGACGCCGCGCTGATTTTCAGACGTTGCCACGGGGGGGAACACCGCCGCCGGCTGGCGACAGCCCCCCTCAGTGCCCCAACGCCTGCACGATCTCTTCCGTCATCTTCTTCGCGTCGCCGAACAGCATCATCGTGTTCGGCCGGAAGAACAGCTCGTTGTCCACGCCCGCGTAACCGGACGCCATGGACCGCTTCACGAACAGCACCGTCGCGGCCTTTTCCACGTCCAGGATCGGCATGCCGTAAATGGCCGAGGTCTTGTCCGTCTTCGCCGCCGGGTTCGTCACGTCGTTCGCCCCGATCACGTAGACGACGTCGGCAGTCGAGAACTCATTGTTGATTTCTTCGAGTTCGAACACGTCGTCGTAGGGCACGTTCGCTTCGGCCAGCAGCACGTTCATGTGGCCGGGCATGCGGCCGGCGACGGGGTGGATGGCGTATTTCACCGTCACGCCTTCCTTTTTCAGCACGTCCGCCATCTCCCGCAGGGCGTGCTGCGCTTGCGCGACGGCCATGCCGTAGCCGGGGACGATGATCAGCTTGGACGCGTTCTTCATGATGAAGGCCGCGTCTTCCGCGTTGCCGGATTTCACCGTGCGGTCGCCCACCGGTCCGCCGGGGCCGGCGACGCCGGTATCGGTGCCGAAGCCGCCCAGCAGCACGTTGAAGATGCTGCGGTTCATGCCTTTGCACATGATGTAGGACAGAATCGCGCCCGACGCGCCGACCAACGACCCGGTGATGATCAGCGCGAGGTTCTGGATCGTGAATCCGATCCCCGCCGCCGCCCAGCCGGAGTAGCTGTTGAGCATCGACACCACGACCGGCATGTCCGCGCCGCCGATCGGGATGATGATCAGGAAGCCCAGCACCAGCGCCAGGACGGCGATCGTCCAGAACAAAACCTGACTGCCGCCGCTGACGACGAAGGTAACAACCAGCACCACCAGCAAAAGGCCCAGGGCCAGATTTAATTTATGCTGTTGCGGAAACAGAATAGGTGCGCCCGGCATCAGCGCCTGGAGCTTCGCGAAGGCGATCAAGGAGCCCGAAAAGGTGATCGCACCGATCGCCAGACCCAGCGACATTTCGACCAGGCTTTGGGCGTGGATATGGCCGGGGGAGCCGATGTTGAAGGCCTCGGGCGCGTTCAGCGCGGCGGCGGCGACGAAGACGGCAGCCAGCCCGACCAACGAATGGAACGCGGCCACCAGCTGCGGCAGCGCGGTCATCTGGATGCGCATCGCGACCGCGGTGCCGATGCCGCCGCCGATCAGGATGCCGAGGGCGATCAGGGCGAAACCACCGCCGCTCATGCCATGGTGCAGTAACGTGGCGACGACGGCAACGCCCATGCCGATCATGCCGAAACGGTTGCCCTGGCGGGACGTGACGGGGGAGGACAGGCCGCGCAGCGCCAGGATGAACAGAACGGCGGCGACCAGATAGGCCAGCGAGGTGAGGCTTGCGGACATGCCCTTACCCCTTCTTCTTGAACATCGAGAGCATCCGTTGTGTCACCACGAACCCCCCGAAGATGTTGATCGAGGCCAGCGTCACGGCGATGAACCCGAACCCCATCGCCCAGCCCGACACCGCCAGCCCGGTCGCCAGCATGGCGCCCACGACGATGACGGACGAAATCGCGTTGGTCACGGCCATCAGCGGGGAGTGCAGCGCCGGCGTCACGTTCCAGACCACGTAGTAGCCGACGAAGCAGGCCATCAGGAACACGGCCAACAGGAAGATGAACGGCTCCACTTCCGGCGCGATCGCCCCGACCGTGGTTGCCAGCGATTGCGCATGGGTCGCCAGTTCGTGCGCCCGGTCTGCGAGGCGGGAGGCCTCTTCCGCCAACTGTGTGGGGTTCATGGGGGTCTCCTGGTCTCAGGCGGCTTGGGCGGGGAGAAAGCTGGGGTGCACGATGGCGCCGTTGCGCGTCAGCATGACGCCCTTCACGATGTCGTCGTCCTCGGGCAGCTTGGGCCGACCGGCTTCCTTGTCCCAGAAGGTGGACAGGAAAGTCAGCAGATTGCGGGCATACAGCGACGAGGACGCCACCGGGATACGGCCGGGCCAGTTGTTGTAGCCCAGGATGGTCACCCCGTTGGCCGTGACGGTCAGTTGCCCCGGTTCGGTGGCCTCGCAGTTGCCGCCGGCGTCGGAGGCGAGATCGACGATCACGCTGCCGGGACGCATCGACGCGACCATGGCGCTGGTGACGATCGTCGGCGCTTTGCGGCCCATCACCAGCGCGGTGCAGATGACGATGTCGTTCTTGGCGACCGTGGTGGCCATCAGCTCGGCCTGCTTCTGGCGGAACGCGTCGCTCATTTCGCGGGCATAGGCGCCCGTCTGCGCGGCGGTTTCGGCGTCTTCCACGCCCACATAGGTGGCGCCGAGGGATTTGATTTCTTCCTTGGCCGCCGGACGCACGTCGGTGGCGGATACGATCGCGCCCAAACGCCGCGCGGTGGCGATGGCCTGCAGGCCGGCGACGCCGGCGCCGATGACGAACACGCGGGCCGGCGGGACGGTGCCGGCGGCGGTCATCATCATCGGAAATCCGCGGGAGAAGGCGCCGGCAGCCTCGATCACCGACCGGTAGCCGGCCTGATTCGCCTGGCTCGACAGCACGTCCATCGCCTGCGCGCGGGTGATGCGGGGCAGCAGCTCCATCGCCGCGGCGTCGATGCCGGCGGCCGCGAGGGACGGGACCAGATCCGGATCGCCGAAGGCGCCGGCGGTGCACACCAGCAGCGTACCGCGCTGGATCGACGCACGTTGTTCCGGCAAAGGCGCCTGCACGGCGAAGACGATGTCGGCGCCGTTCAGCGCGGCCTCGGGTCCGTCCATGATGCGGGCGCCGGCGGAGATGAATTCCGCGTCGGGAATGGCGGCATGGGCGCCCGCCCCGGTCTCGACCACAACGTCCAGCCCGAGGCCGATCAACCGTTTCACCGTTTCGGGTGTCGCGGCGACACGTGTTTCGGCCGGGCGTCTTTCCTTCAGCACCGCAAGGCGCATCGGTTGGTTCCTTATTGTCAAATGGCGCATCGCAGCAATGCACCGCGCACGCCCCGCGTGCAAGAGGCATGCCCGAGGGGCAGGGCTGCGCGGCCGGGTTTTCCCTCGATCGTGCGGTCCTGGCTGGTACGGGTGCCATCCGGAATGAGGGTACGATTCGGTGAAATCGGGGCGGATTTTTCCGGTTTTGTTAACTTTTTCTTTACCCTTTTCGGTCATCCTTGGGCGGTCGCGAGCCTCGAAGAAGGGGCTTGCATAACCCATCACGATAGGATAAACCCATCATGGTTACCGTGTTTCGTGCCTACGGACTGCGTGTGGTCATCTTTCCCGACGATCATCTCCCGGCCCATGTCCACGTGTTCGGTGACGGGCAGGCCAAGATCGATCTGCTGGGGGCCGGTGGTCTTCCCGCGCTGATTTGGGCCGAAGGTATGACGCGAACGGAGGTTCGCGACGCGATGCGGATTGTGAAGGCGCAGCAGACGCTTCTGCTGGCCAGATGGGAGAGTATTCATGGCCGACTTAACTGACGCCCAAATCGATTCCGCCACCGCTCGGGGGCAGATGGCTCGGATCCGCGAACCTCGGGCGGCCGGGACGCACTATGACCCCGCGACTGGGCACATCGTCGTGGAACTGACCAACGGTTGCACGTTCAGCTTCCCGGCGCGGATGGGGCAGGGGCTGGAAGACGCGACGGAAGATCAACTGGCGCGGGTGGAAATCCTGGGGGCCGGCTACGGTTTGCACTGGGAAGACCTGGACGTCGATCTGTCCATTCCCGGGCTGTTCGGCGGTTTGTTCGGCACCAAGGCGCATATGGCGCGGCATGCGGGACGGGCGACATCGCCGGCCAAGGCCGCGGCGGCGCGGGCGAATGGGGCGAAGGGCGGGCGTCCCAAACTGGCGGCGGCGGTTTAATCGCCGCGATGCGTGACTTTCCGGCGTGCGCCGCCTACGTAGCGCGGCATGTCTGGACCAGTCCCAACGCCGCCGCTGTCCTGGTCCCGGGAGCTTTTGGCGCTCCTGTCGCTCAGCGGGCCGCTGGCCCTGTCCAATCTAACCCAGATCGCCATGGGTACGACCGACATCATGATGTTAGGGCGGCTCGGCGCCGACGCGCTCGCGGCCGGGGCGCTGGGCGTTAACCTTTACTTCATGGCCTTTATCTTCGGTGCCGGTCTATTGAACGCCGCCGCCCCGCTGATCGCGCGGGATCTGGGCCGGGACGCGTCCGTGACCGACCCCGTGCGATCGACCGTGCGTGTCGCGCTGTGGTCGGCGGGGTTCGCGGTTGTGCCGTTCTGGGTAGCGCTGTGGTTCAGCGAGGACCTGCTGCTGGCCATGGGGCAGGACCCCGGTTTGGCCGCGCTCGCTGGTGCTTATGTCCATATGCTGCAATGGGCGCTGTTGCCGGCTTGGAGTTTCCTGGTGCTCCGGTCCTTTATCGGCGCCTTGGAGAGGCCGGTGTGGTCGCTCGCGATCGGGGTGTTCGGCGTGGCGATCAACGCCTTCGCCAATTGGTGTTTGGTTTTCGGGCATGCCGGATTGCCGGCGATGGGCATCGCGGGGTCGGGGTTGGCGACCGCGTTGTCCAATGCGGCGATGACGCTGGCGCTGGTGGCGGTCGTTGTCATGGCGGGACCGTTCCGGCGCTACCATCTGTTCGCGGATTTCTTTCGCCTGGACTGGTGGGTGTTGACGGATTTCTGGCGCCTCGGTCTGCCGATGGCGGGGACCTTGTCGTTCGAGGTCACGATGTTCAACGCCGCCGTCTTTCTGATGGGGCTGATCGGCGCGGCGTCGCTGGCGGCGCATTCCATCGCGATCCAGCTGGCATCGCTCACGTTCATGGTGCCGCTGGGCATCGCGCAGGCGGCATCCATCCGCGTCGGGCGTGCGTACGGTGCGCGTAACCGAGCGGCGGTCGGGCGGGCGGGGTGGACGGCTTTGGGGCTGGCGGTGGGGTTCATGGCAACGATGTCGCTGACGATGTTGGTGGCACCACGCCTGTTGATTTCCGCGTTCCTGGACCCGGCAGTGCCGGAAAATGCCGAGGTTGTCGGCCATGCCGGGGTGTTTCTGATGTTCGCAGCCTTGTTCCAGATCGCCGATGGTGCCCAGACGGTGGGCGCGGGGATGCTGCGTGGGCTGCACGATGCCCGTAAGCCAATGCTATTCGCGCTGTTCGGCTATTGGGGCGTCGGCCTGCCGCTGGGGGCGATCCTGGCATTTCCGCTGGGGCTGAAGGGCGCGGGGATTTGGATCGGATTGGCGACGGGCTTGGCGGTTGTCGCGGGTCTGATGATCCGGCGGTGGGCGCTACGGGACGCCCACGGCCTTCTGCGAGGAATGTAGCCGGTCAGAACTTCCCGTCGGCGATGAAACGATCGATCTTGCGGTGGACGAAATACCATTTGCCGTCGCGTTTCGCCAATTTATCGATGTAGCCGCCCGCCGATCCGATTTTCGGGCCGGTTTCGCTGTTCTGCACCGTCGTCCAGTTGGACAGCACGTCGGCGGTGTCGCCGTGCAGGTCGATGACGATATTGGTGCACAGATGCACCGCGCGCGGGCGGGGTTTGTCGCTGTGGGCGCGCAGGCTGCGGCCGTGGTCCGCGATGCCGGCACGTCCGGTGCCTTTGCCGAAATCGGTTTCCCAGACGCCGTCCGGCACGAACAAAGCCGCCATACCGTCCATGTCGCCGGCGTCGAGGCGGAAGCAGTACGTGCCCAGCAGTTCGCGAATTTCGTTCTTGTCGTCGCTCATGTTTTTATCTCCCTACGATACGATTTCGTCGATTTCGGCTTCGGTGCAACCGGCTTCGCGCAGGACTTCACGGTTGTGCTCGCCCAAGGTCGGCCAGAGGCGGCGGACGTTCGGCGGGGTTTCCGAGAAGCGGGCCGGGATGGCGGTCATGACGGAGGGACCTTCGACGGGATGATCCACCTTCTCGAAGAACCCGGTTTCCTTGAGGTAGTCGTCGCTGAACAAATCCAGCAGCGAATTCGCGGCGCCGCAGGGGATGTCCTTGGGGCGCAGGATGGCGATCCACTCCGCCGTGGTTTTCTTCAGCATCCCTTCTGTCAGCGTGCCGTATAGCGCATCGACGTTATCGGAGCGGCCGGCGATGCTGGCGAAGCGCGGGTCCTCGATCAGATGGCCGACGTCCATCGCATCGAACACGGTTTTCCACTGAGCGGTGCTGACCGCGATCACACTGATAAAGCCGTCCTTGGTTTGGTAGGGGCGGCGGTGCGGGGTCAGCATGCGGGGGTAGCCGACGCCTTTTTCGGGTTCGCCTTGCACGCCGTGCCAGAGGTGTTCGACCAACGCGAACGACAGGATCGTTTCCATCATGGGGACGTGGACGGCTTGGCCTTGGCCGGTGCGTTCGCGGTGGAACAGGGCCATGCCGATCATGGACGCGAGGGTGCTGCCGGTCAGCTTGTCCACGACAACGGTGGGGAAATAGCGCGGTGCGCCGTCGGGGCCGGCGTTCAGGGACGCGATGCCGGACAGGCCCTGGATCAGATCGTCGTAGGCCGGGAACTCCTGCATGGAGCTGCCCTCGCGGAAACCGCTGGCGGCGGCGTGGATCAGTTTCGGGTTGCGCTTGGACAGGCTCTCGTAATCCAGGCCGAGGCGTTTGGCCGCGCCGATGCGCATGTTGTGCACGAACACGTCGGCGGTATCGATCAATTTCAGCAGCGCGTTCATCGCCGCCGGCTTTTTTAGATCGAGCGCCAGGCTACGTTTGTTGCGGTTGAGCGTGGCGAAATAGGATGACATGCCTTGCGTGCGGCTGGGGCCGATGAAGCGAGTGTAATCGCCCTCGGTCGTTTCGATTTTGATAACATCGGCACCCATGTCGCCGAGCACCTGCGTGGCGAAGGGGCCGAGCACGACGGTGGTGACGTCGATGACTTTGATGCCGGCGAGGGGGCCGGTGGGCTTGTCCAAGGGGTGTTCCTCCAGGGGGCGTTTATCGGCCGGGAGCTTCGCTGCGTGAGGGCGGGTTGGCAAGGCCGTGGCGAAACTGCTTGACACCGTTCGAAACCCCATGACAGGTTCGCGGCATGCCGAACATGGTTTCCCTCGCCGCCAACCGACGCCGTCGCCCCCAAAAGGCGCGGTCGATGGCGTGCGTGCGGCAGACAAGGGCGACTTAGCCTCAGTCCGGCAGACACCACATCCGAAAAACCCCGCCAGCGCACCGCCGGCGGGGTTTTTCGTGGGCGGCGCCTGGCATATCCAGGAGCCAAGCCGATGTTTCCTTCTTTGCTACCCAACTTTATCCGGGCCGATCTGGCCTTCGCCCATGGCGAGGGCGCGTGGCTATACACCGAGGACGGACGCCGTTTCCTCGATTTCGGGGCTGGGATCGCCACCAGCTCGCTCGGGCATGGGCACAAGCATCTGACGCAAACGATCGCGGATCAAGCGGGCAAGGTCATGCATGTGTCGAACCTGTATCGGGTGCCGCAGGCGGAACGACTGGCGCAGCGGCTGGTCGATGCGTCGTTCGCGGACAGTGCGTTCTTTTGCAATTCCGGCGCCGAGGCGAATGAGGGTATGATCAAAATGATCCGCAAGGCGATGACGCCGCTCGCGCGTTACCGGATTATCTGTTTCGACGGTGCGTTTCATGGGCGGACGCTGGGCACTTTGGCCGCGGGCAGCAACGCCGCTTACCGGAAAGGATTCGGGCCGGTGCCGGAAGGTTTCGATCATGTGCCGCTGAACAACATGAACGCGGTGCGCGACGCGATCGGTCCGGAGACCGCAGGGATTATCGTCGAGCCTATTCAGGGCGACGGCGGCGTGCGGGTGGCGGATATGCGGTTTCTCCAGGACCTGCGGGCGGTCTGCGACGAGTTCGGTATTCTGTTAGGCCTGGATGAGGTGCAGACGGGGATGGGCCGGACCGGGCGGCTTTTCGCGCATGAGTGGGCTGGGATTACGCCGGATGTCATGGCGCTGGCGAAAGGGATTGGCGGCGGGTTTCCGTTGGGGGCGGTTCTGGCGACCGAGGCGGTGGGGAAACATCTGACCCCCGGCACCCACGGCACGACATTCGGCGGCAATCCGCTGGCCTGCGCGGCGGGGAACGCGGTGCTGGATGTTGTTTTGACGCCGGGATTTCTGGACGGTGTGCGGCGCAAGGCCGGCGTGCTGCGGGCCGGGCTGGAGCAGATCGTGCGCGCACATCCCGCCGTGTTCTCGGAGGTTCGTGGGGACGGGCTTTTGCTCGGTTTGGTCTGCGTGGCGCCGCTCGCGCAAATGCAGGCGGCGTGCGAAGCCGAAGGGCTGCTCGCGCTTCCGGCCAGCGAAAACGTGCTGCGTCTGGCGCCACCGCTGACCGTCACGGATAACGATATCGAAATGGGGTTGGCGAAGCTGGGGCGCGTTGCGGCAGGTTAGAGGCTTTTCCGTCATTGCGAGCGAAGTGAAGCAATCCAGTGCCACACTTCTGGTTTGCTTCGTCGCTCCGCTCCTCGCAATGACGAGGAAATGAGCATCAGCTCCGCTTGCGCACCATCGACGTAATCACGCCCTGCGGCCGGCCCGAGGCCAGCGACCGTTCGCGGTCCTGCGCCTCGATGGCGGCGCGGGCGTCTTCGGCGCCGTCCAGTCCTTCCAGGACCGAACTGAGAACCTTGCGGTTCGAGCTTTGGCTGCCGTCGGCGTAGACGATGTCGAACAGCACGAACGTGCTCTCGGAGCGGCGTTTCATGCGGGTTCTCCTTCCGGTTCGGCGGGCGGGGTCTCGCCGTCCGCTTCCATACGGCGCTTCAGCGCGGCGGCCTCTTCGCGTTCCCGCAATTTGGCGTCCTTTTTGGCCTGCTTGTTGCGGTCCCGATCGGCTCGCTGCTGGTTGTAATTCGGTTTGAAAGCCATCGTCGCCTCGTCTGTATCAGGAACCCAAAATGCCGGTGCGCGCGATCAGCCGGCTTTCCGAAATCACCCGTTGGTGCCCATCGGTCGCGTGTTTCACGCGGTACTGCAGCTCACGGTTTTCGCTCGGCATTTGCCGCTCTATTTTATATTTCCCATAGGGAACGTTGGTGTCGCCCGCACCGGGGACGAAATCGACGACCTGGCCGATCGCGAATTTGTAGGTTGCCATCATGCCCTCCTGTCAGCCGGCGACCCGCGCAACGCGAGCCGGAATGCTTCTCATCATGGGGCACCGGGAATGCGACGAGGCCGCAAAAAAGGGTACAATCGGCCCAGGCAGAAAAACGCCGCGCCCCGCATATGGCCGCATGGCGGGTGGTTTGCAAGGAAAATCGGGGAGTAGGGTATGGACGCGGACGTGGTCGTGGTGGGCGCGGGGATGGCCGGGTTCTGCGCCGCCATCGCGGCGGCGGATGCTGGGGTGTCGGTTTTGCTGCTGGAAAAGGAATTTCGCACCGGCGGCAGTTCGCGGCTCAGCGGCGGGTCTTTCGCTTTTGCCGGGACGGACCAGCAGGCGGCGGTGGGGATCGAGGACTCGACCGAACGGATGCTGGAGGACCTGCGCGCGGTTGGACAAGACCGGAACGATCCGGCGTTGCTGACGGCGTTTGGGGCGGAACAGTATGCCACGTATCGATGGTTGGAGGCGTTGGGGTTCGCGTTCGGGCCGCCGAAGGTCGCGTCCGGCCAGTCGTTGCCTCGGACGCACCGAGCGGATCCGGTGGGGATGTTCGGGCTGTTGGAAGCAGCGGCATCGGCGACCGGACGGGTGCGGCTGTTGTTGGGAACCGGCGCCGCTCGGCTGCTGCGCGACGGGACCGGCGTTCTGACCGCGCAAGGTGATCGGATCGAGGCAGCGCGCGGAATCATGCTGACGACTGGCGGGTTCATGCGGAGCGAGTCGCTGCTGGCAACCTTCGCCCCGAACCAGGCCGGCGCGCTGCGGATGGGTGGGGACGGATGCACCGGGGACGGGCTGCGAATGGCGTGGCATCTCGGGGCCGATCTGCGTGATATGGGGTTCATCCGGGGCACGTTCGGCATCCATCCGGACGCGGGACCGGAGGATCATCATTTCGTCCACTCCATCTACATGGGCGCCATCGCGGTTAATCGGCTCGGGCGCCGATTCGTGGACGAATCGCTGTCCTACAAGCTGGTGGGCGATGCGTGTCTGGCGCAGCCGGGGGCGATCGGGTTTCAGGTGCTGGATCGGGCGATCATGGAACGCGCGCCATCGGACGGATCGTCGTTCGATTTACAGGCGGAGTTGCGGGCCGGGCGGTTGATCGAGGCTTCGACTTTGGAAGCGCTGGCGGAACGGTTGGGGATCGATGCGGCGGGACTGGCGGGGACGGTGGCGGACTACAACGCCGATGTGGACCTTGGGATTGGGCGGACCAGCCTATCCTCGGGCTGGGGCAAGCCGGTGCGGATCGAGCGGGGGCCATTCTACGGATATCCCAGCCGCAGCGCGGTGGTGGGGACCTATTGCGGGCTGGCGGTGGATGCGGCGATGCGGGTGATCGACGTGTTCGGCGATCCGATCCCCCGCCTGTTCGCCGCCGGCCATGTGACCGGCGGCTTCCATGGGGCGGGGTATATGACCGGCACGGCGCTGAGCAAGGCGGCGGTGTTCGGGCGGTTGGCGGGACGGGCGGTGGTTGAGGGGTGATTGGAAAACAACGTCATCGCGAGGAGCGGAGCGACGAAGCGATCCAGTGCCACTTCCTCCTGGGTCGCTTCGTCGCTCCGCTCCTCGCGATGACGGAAGGGGCGCGTGTTCCCCTCTAACCCGCCGCCAGGATCATCCGGGACGCTTTTTCGCCGATCATGATCGACGGCGCGTTGGTGTTGCCGGATGTCAGGGTCGGCATGATGGACGCATCGGCGACCCTCAGCCCCTCCATCCCATGCACCCGTAGCTGATCGTCCACCACCGCCATCGGGTCGTGGCCCATCTTGCAGGTACCGACCGGGTGATAGGTGGTTTCGGCGTTCTTCTTGACCCAATCCAGCAGTTCGTTATCCGACAGGATATTCACGCCGGGAGCGATCTCGTCCGTGGCGATGTCGCGCATGGATGGCGCGGTCATGATGCGGCGGGTGATGCGCATCGCCTCCAGCGTGACGTCGCGATCCAGTTGGGCGCTGAGGAAGTTGAAACGGACGGCGGGGGGCTTGTTGGGGGAAGACGATGAAATATGGATGCTGCCGGTGCTCTCCGACCGCAGGATGTTCATGATCGCGGTGACGCCGGAGTTCTTCGCCAACTGGAAATTTTCCCCGACCAGAAAGGGAATCCACGAAATCGCAGCGTCCGGCGCATCCAGGCCCGCTCGCGTCCGCACATACGCTCGTATGGGCGCTGCCGGCAGGCCCAATAATCCCTTGTTGGTGAACGCGTATTTCAGCGCCTGCCAGACCAGCCCGATGCCGCGCGCCTTGTCGTTGTAGGTCATGCCCAGCGACCCCGGCACCGTCCATTTCATGCGGGGCGAATAGTGGTCGCGCAGGTTCTCTCCCACGCCTTTCAGCTCGTGCTTCACCTCGATCCCGAGGTTCCGCAGCAGGTCCGGCTGCCCAATCCCCGACAGTTCCAGCAACTGCGGGGAGTTGATGGAGCCGGCGCTGACCACGACTTCCTTGTTCGCGCGGGCCTCCCGCTGCTGGCCGTTGACGGTGTAGCGGACGCCGACACAGCGTTTGCCTTCCAGCAACAGACATTCGGTCAGCGCATTGGCCTGGATGGTCAGGTTGGGGCGGGAGCGGGCGGGATCGAGGTAGCAGAACGCGGTGCTCTGGCGGCGGCCGTTGCGGATGGTGGCCTGGGTCATGCCGATGCCGTCCTGCGTGGCACCGTTGTAGTCCTTGGTGTAGCCGATGCCGACCTCGGACGCGGCTTTGATCAAGGCGTCGTAGATCGGGCCCGATTCGTTGCTTTCATTGACCTTCAGCGGGCCGCCCTGGCCGCGATATTCGGCGTCGCCGTCGCCGCGGTAATCCTCCATATCGCGGAAGATGGGCAGAACCTCCCGGTAGCTCCAGCCGCGGTTCCCGAACTGTGCCCAGGTGTCGTAGTCCTGCGCTTGGCCGCGCACGAACACCATGCCGTTGATCGACGACGAGCCGCCCAGCAGCTTGCCCCGAGGGATAGGGACGCGGCGATTGCCGGTGGCTTCCTCGGGTTCCGACGAATACAGCCAGTTGGCGGCGGGGTTTTCGATCAGACGAGCGAAGCCGACGGGAATGCGGGACCAGGGGTGGGATTCGCGGCCGGCTTCCAGCACCAGGACCTTATGCTTCGGATCGGCGCTCAGGCGGTTGGCGAGGACCGAACCGGCGGAGCCGGCGCCGACGACGATGTGGTCGTATGTCTGGGTTTCCATGTGTTCTCTCCCTGGGGCCATGACGCCCTAGCGTGGCGGGGCGCCGATGACCACGCGCAGATGCTTCGGTTGTGTCGCGTCGAACCGCGCTTCCGGCGGAATACCGGCGGCGTCCAGCGCGTTTTTCAGGAACATCGCGTCCGGAGCCGGGTCGAACTCGCTGATGTTCTGAATCAAAATCCCCTCGAACGGCGGCAACGTGCCGGCGGTGTAAGTGCCTTGGTCTTCTACGTCCCAGCCGGGGATGCTGCTCAGCAGTTCGGTCAGGTCTTCCTTGAATTGGCGGGCGCGCAGGTCGTTCAGACGCACGGCGAGGCTCAGCGGTGCTTTGGCGGTCAGCGCGAAGTCTCTGAATTTCAGCCACTGGTCGTCCTGGATTCCCCAGGCGAGTGGATTGCGTTCGCGGTCGATCGACCGGCCCGGTGCGGCGGAGGCCTCCGACGTCGGGGGGACGAACAGCAGACTGCCACTGGATTGGGCGCGGGCGGCGGGGGCCGCCAGGACGAGCATGGCGGAGCGCATAATCGCGCGTCTGTTCATGCCGGTCAGCTCGCGTCCGCCGCATGGTCCGCCCATCCCAGCCAAGCGCAGAGGCCTTTGCCCATGACCCAGGACTTGTCTTCGTCCGACAGGAACGGCAGTTCTTCGGTGAACATGGTCACGGCCTGACGGTAGGTGCAGGGCAAGCGGGACAGATCGGTGCCCCAGAACATCCGTTGCGGACCAAAGGCGTCGAACACCTGCCGGATGTAGCCGTGAATGTTACGGTAAGGGTACGGGTCCGACGAAAAGCACGGCAGCGCCGAAGCTTTGGCGGCGACGTTCGGGCGGCTGGCCAGGGCCAGCAGGTCCGGCAGATCGGCGAAGGCCGCATCGTCCTTGACCCGGCGCAGCGCCAGATGGTCGATGACCAGTTTCAACCCCGGAAACCGGTCCGCCAGATTCGCCACCAGCGGTAACGAGCCGACGCACGAGATCATAACCGGCAGGCCGTATCGCTCCGCCGCCGCGAACGCCCAGTCGCCGTCACCATCTTTCAGCCATGTGTGCTCGGGGCGGACAGTGAAGCGCAGGCCGAGAAAGCCGGGCCGGGCCCGCCAGGTTTTCAGCGTCTCCGGTGCCTCGGGCTTCACCGGTATTCGGCCCATGATCGCGAATCGGCCCGGGTGCAGGCGGCAGGCTTCCTGGGCGAGGTCGTTGCGGTCGCCTTCCCATGACGGCGGCACGATCACCGCCCGGTCCACGCCGGCCGCGTCCATCTCCGCCACCAGTTCGGCGGTGCCGAGCGGAGTGTCGCGATGGGCATAGCTGTGGCCGATTTTGGGCCAGGGGCGGTCGGGCGTGTCGGCGCCCCAGATATGCACCTGCGCGTCGGCGATCATCATGGCGGCTTAGGTCTCCCGGGCGTGTTCGACGCAGTTTGGCATGGGTGGGGGTCGATGGGGAGGGTTTGGGGGTGGCTCGCGCGCGGGTCGGTACGTATGAAATACCGGAACCACTCCCCCGATGGGCCGAAGCGGCTGCGTCATCCCCGACGCACGAACTTGTCCACGCCCCGGTTCACCGTCAGCCCGGCATAAATATCGCCGTGCGAATCCACGCCGATCCCGTGCACGTGCCGGCTGGCCTTGCGCGCCAGCACATTCCCCTGCGCATCCCGCACCGTCACATAAGCCGGATTTCCATCCGCCTCCTGCTCGGCGATCGCATAAGTCCCGTCCTTGGCCCGGGAAATATCGTTCGGCCCGCCCATCCCCGTCCACATCCCCAGAAAATCTCCGTCGGGGGTGAAGATCTGGATGCGCCGGTTGGAACGATCGGCGACGTATAGCTTGCCGTCATCGTCGAAAGCGATGCTGTGCGGAAGATGGAATTGCCCAGGCCCACTGCCCGGCGTACCCCACGATTTCTTCAATACTCCGTTGGCACCGCAACGATGCACCCGAGCATTTCGGTACCCATCGGTGACATAAATATCGCCGTTCGCATGCTTCATCATTTCGGTCGGATGATTGAATGGCCCGGCCGCACGCTCGGCCAGCCATGGCGATCCCGTGCAGCCGGTGTCGGAGTGTACGCCCGGCGTGCCCAATGTCAGCTTCACCTTGCCATCCAACGAAAACGCCTTGCACACGGAATCGGAACGATCCGTTGTGTAAACCGTATCGCCGACGATTTTCAGTCCGTGCGGGTCGCGCACCTCGCCCGCACCCCAGGCGCCGACATAGGTGCCGTCGCGCTCGAACACCACAACCGGCGGATCGCGGCGCTGAAACACGTAGATGCGGTCGTTCGCATCGGCGGCGACGCGGCTGATAAGGCCGAAGCGTTCTCCATTCGGCAGCTTGAAGAAATCCTGAATGACTTCGTACCGGTCGGGGTCGATTTCGCTCATGCTCGCGTTTCCTTCCGTGTTACATTTTCTTGCCGCTGGTCCAGCCGCCGTCGATCGGCATGACGGTGCCGGTGATGAAACTGTTGGCCTCATCGGCCAAGAACAGGATCGCGTTGGCGATTTCCCGAGGCTCTGCCCAGCGCCCGACAGCGTGGATATCGCGGATCGTCTGCGCGTATTGCGGGTCCTGGAAATACCGTTCCGTCAACGGCGTCCGCACCACGCCCGGCGCGACGGCGTTGACCCGAATGCCCCTGTCGCCCAACTCCAGCGCCATTTGCTTCGTCAGCCCCACGACACCATGTTTCGATGCCGTATAGGCCGCCCGGTTGGGTGCCGCCATCAGGCCGAGGGTCGAAGCCAAATTCACGATTTGCCCGGCTTTCCCGGCCGTCACCAATCGCTTGGCAAAAGCCTGGCTGACCAGGAACGTGCCCGTCAGGTTGATGGTCAGCACGCGGTTCCATTCCTCGAACGAAAGGTCCAGAACGCTGACGATCTCCCGCACGCCCGCCGAATTCACCAGTATATCCAGGCGCCCGAGCGTGGTTTCGGCGGCGGCGACGCAGTCGGTCACCGACAACGGGGCGGCAACATCGATCTTGAACGCATGCGCCTCACCCTTGCGGCGGCGGATTTCCGCAGCGGTGGCTTCGGCGCGTTCCATGTCCAGGTCGGCGACGGCAACCCGAGCCCCTTCTTCGGCGGCGGCGAAGCAAACCTGTTGGCCGATGCCGCTGCCACCGCCGGTGACCAGCACGCCACGATCCTGAAAGCGCATGGCGGTTCTCCCTTACGTGTTGGCGCGGACGCTATTGGACGCCCGCCAACCGTGCAAGAGGTCGTGCCTAGCCACATCGAACGGCTCGTCGCTGAAACCCCTGCCCGGTGCTGCGAAGCGGCGATGGTGGTGCGGCCCGCGCCGATCGCGGTTTGGACGGAGTGGATAGAGGTGCAGCCAAGGTCGCAGGAAAAAGGATCGATGCCATCGATCCTCCGTACCAAGACCGCGCCAGGTTCGGCGATCGCGCGGTCATCCGCTTATTCTACGCCCGCGTTCGGCTACTCCGCCAAACTCTTCGATGCCATCTCGAACGTATTTTTGCTCAGACCCGCCAGCGCCACGATCCGTGCCAGTTCGGCTTTCATCAGCGCCTGCCGTCCGGCGTCGAACCGCCGCCATTGGCCGAGCGGAGACACCATGCGGGCGGCGATTTGGGGGTTCGCGGGGTCGAGCCGCACGATCGTGTCGGCCAGGAAGCGGTAGCCGGAGCCGTCCGCCGCGTGGAAGCGCACCTGATTGAACCCGAAACTGCCGACCAGAGACCGCACGCGGTTCGGATTGCGCAAATCGAAATCCGGGTGTTCGGCCAATGCCCGTACGGCGGCCATCGTTCCGGGCAGCGGCGAGATCGCTTGCAGGCTGAACCATTTGTCCAGGACCAGCGGATCGTCCCGCCAAGCCGCGTGGAACACCGCCAGCGCCTGCGTACGCTCGGGGCAGTCGATGCCGGACAGCACCGACAAGGCCGCCAGGACATCGGTCATGTTGCCGCCGGCGTCGAACTGGGCTTTGGCGCGGGCGGGATCGCCCTCGGCCGACAGATACGCTAGGCACGCGTTGCGCAACGACCGGTGGCCGACCGCGGCGCCGTCGGTGGTGTAAGCCCCCTTGTCCGTCAGCTTCCCGTATAACGCGGCCAGCCGGTCGCGCAGGCCGGCGGCGATGGCGCGGCGGGCCAGATCGCGGGCGGCGTGAATTGCGTCGGGGTCCACGACCGTCATCTGATCGGCCAGGAATGCCTCGCCCGGCAGCGACAACGCCTCCGCCACGAAGGCCGGATCGTCGCCGTCGAGCGTCGCGCCCATGGCCTGGATCAGCGCCGGCTCCACGACCGGGGTTTCGCCGCGCTGGATGGCCGCGATCATGTCCAGCAGCAGGCCGGTGGCATATTGCTGGCCGGCTTCCCAGCGCGCGAACGGATCGGTGTCGTGGGCGGCGAGGAATTGCAGGCGCTCCCGCGACATGCCGGACAGTTTCACCGGGGCGGAAAAGCCGCGCAGCAGCGACGGCACCGGCGGGCTGGCGACTTCCACGAAGGTGAATTTGGTTTCCGTGCAATTGGCCAGGACGACGCGGGTGCCGGTCAGGGCTTCGGTTTCGCCTTCCAGTTTCGTCGGCAGCTCCTGACCGTTGCCGTCCAGCAAGCCCAGCGCGACCGGAATGACGACGGGTTGCTTGTCGGTCTGGCCGGGCGTTGGCGGCGTGTGCTGCGTCACCGTCAGCGAATACCGCTTCGCCGCCGGGTCGTATTCGTCGGTGACCACGATCTCCGGCGTGCCGGCCTGATGGTACCAGCGTTTGAATTCCGTCAGATCGACGCCCGAGGCATCCTGCATCGCGGCCACGAAATCGTCGATCGTCACGGCCTGGTTGTCGTGCCGAGCGAAGTACAGATCCATGCCGCGGCGGAACGCCGGCTTGCCGATGATGGTGGCCATCATGCGGATGACCTCGGCGCCTTTGTTGTAGACGGTGGGCGTGTAGAAATTGTCGATCGCGAGGTAGCTCGCCGGCTGCACGGGATGCGCCAGCGGACCGCCGTCTTCCCGGAACTGCATTGCCCGCAGTACCCGCACGTCGCCGATCCGTTTCACCGCTCGGCTGCCCTGATCGGCGGAGAATTCCTGGTCCCGATAAACCGTCAGGCCTTCCTTCAACGACAACTGGAACCAGTCGCGGCAGGTGACGCGGTTGCCGGTCCAGTTGTGGAAATACTCGTGCGCGATGACGGCCTCGATCCCCTGGTAATCGGTGTCGGTCGCGGTGTCCGGGCGGGCCAGCACGTATTTGGTGTTGAAGACATTCAGGCCCTTGTTCTCCATCGCGCCCATGTTGAAGTCCGACACGGCGGCGATATTGAACACGTCCAGGTCGTATTCCAGGCCGAACACGTCTTCGTCCCAGGTCATGGATTTCTTCAGCGACGCCATCGCGTGGGCGCAGCGATCCTCATCGCCGCGGCGGACGTAGACACCGAGATCGACATGCCGGCCGGATTTCGTCGTGAACGTATCCTTCACCGCGACCAGGTCGCCGGCCACCAGCGCGAACAGATAACAGGGCTTCGGGTGCGGATCGGTCCACATCACCCGGTGGCGGCCGTCGCCGAGGTCTTCCACCGCGCCGGGGTTGCCGTTGGACAGCATGACCGGCACGGCGGCCTTGTCGGCGGTGATGGTCGAGGTGAAGCGTGCCATCACGTCGGGACGGTCGGGGAAATAGGTGATCCGCCGGAATCCCTCGGCCTCGCACT